>JAEHJW020002551.1_pt1 | contig 55735 bp, 80 predicted proteins | sample 9271431 | NCBI WGS metagenome assembly JAEHJW02 | reverse complement strand
CGCTGCCTACACCGCCGCCGTCGCCGCTGCCTACACCGCCGACGCCGCCGCCGACGAAGCCGCCGAACAAGCCGTGGCCGCCGCCTGCTTCGCCGCTCGCGCTCCCGCCGAAGAGGCCGCCGCCGCCGCCGCCGCCCGCGCCGCAACCGAGCCGGATGCCTATCTCGCGGCCGTCGCCGCTGCCCGCGCTAAATGGGACGCCGCCACCGAGGCCGAACTGCTGTGGCAAACCGCGAAATTCCGCGAAGCGCTCCTGGCGCACAACTCCGAGAGGGAGGAAAACTGATGCAAGTGTTTTTGGTCGTACCGAAACGCCGATACTCCGAACACGTCGAGATCGCCCGACTCGCAGCGGAAAGCACGCGGCGCGAACGAATGCGCCAAGTCGAAAGCGCCCGGCAACTCGCCGGCGAAACGCGCGGCGAACTGACTGACTTACCAAGCCCCGATTCAAACCACTGGGCCTTGGTGTTGTTCTGCGCCGCCGCCGCCACGGTCGCCATGCTCTGGCTGACGGCGTAGCCAAAGAGGACGGCCCGATGCTATTCACCACCAAAGAACTGCTCCACCGCAACCATGCCTGCACCGACCGTTTCCGCCACTTCTTCAAGCGCTACTACCCGGTCGCCGACGACGAGCCCATCCCGCTGACCGCTGTGCTCGCGGTCAACGGAATCAATGACGCAGCGTGGTGCCTCTGCGCTACAACCAAGCCAACCGAATCCGACCAGTTTGTCCAGATGCTCGCGGCGGACTTCGCTGAACACGTGCTGCCCATTTTCGAAGCAAAGTTCCCCGATAACCCAGCCCCGCGGCGAGCAATCGAGACGGTCCGCCGGTTCGCCCGCGGCGAAGCGACCAAGCAGGAACTCGCCAACGCCTACAAGGCCGTCCGCGCTGCTGACGTCGCTGCTGACGTCGCCCACGCCCGCGCCGCCTACTACGCCGCCGAGGCCGCCTCCCACGCCGCCTACACCGCCACCTACGTCGCCTACACCGCCGACCGCTTCGCCCGCCTCGCCGCCCGCGGCGCCTCCGCCTACGCCGCCAACGCCGCCTACTACGCTACCGAGGCCGCCGTCGACGCCCGTGCCGCTGCCGCCGAGGCCGAACGCCTGTGGCAAACCGATCACTTCCGCGAAGCGCTCCTGGCTCACAACTGACCGCGTAACCTAACCCCAACGCCCGGCCGCGAAAAGAGGAGAACCGCGATGCTTTTCACAACGAAAGCCCTGCTGCACGCCCGCGGCGCTTGCCCGAGGCTGTATCACGAGTTCTTCACGAACCGCGCGCCCGTCAGCGATGACGAGCCGATCCCGCTTATCGACATGCTGGAGAGAAGCGGCCTCGATGACGCCCTGCGATGCCTCCGCGCCACCACCGTGCCAAGCGATTGCTTCGCCCGCTTGTTCGCCGCGGACTTCGCCGAACATGTGCTACCCCTGTTCGAGAAGAGGTTCCCCGATAACCCAGACCCTCGCCGCGCAATCGAAACCGCGCGCCGGTTCGCTCGCGGCCAAGCGACCGAGGAGGAGCTGAAAGACGCTTACCGAAACGCCCGCGCCGCTGGCCGCGTCGCCTCAGCCCAAGTCGCCGCGGCCTCTCCCGTCAGCCGCATCGCGGACAGCGACTTCGCCGCCGCCAGGGCAGCCGCCTACGCCGCCGAGGCCGCCGTCTCCGCCGCCTACGCCGTCGGCCACGCCGCGGCCGACTACGACGCCGACGTCTGCGCCGCCTACGCCGCCGCCGAGGCCGCCGCCCACGCCGCCTACTACGCCACCTACGTCGCCTACACCGCCGACCGCTCCGCCCGCCTCGCCGCCCACAGCGCCGCCGTCTACGCCGCCCGCGCCGCCTACTACGCCGCCGAGGCCGCATCCCACGACGCTGCCGCCGCCGCCGAGACCGAACGGCGGTGGCAAACCGAGAAATTCAAAGAAGCGCTCCTGGCTCACCACTGAAACGCGGACCCGGCAGCAAGCCGCAAGAATAGGAGAACCGCGATGCTATTTACCACCAGAACATTGCTCCACAAAAATTACATCTGGGCCCTCCGCGAGCGCCGCTTCTTTTCCCGCTACCGTCCCGTCGCCGACGACGAACCCATACCGCTGACCGCTGTGCTCGCGGTCAACGGAATCTATGACGCGCTTTGGTGCTTGCGCGCCACCACGGCGCCATGCGACCAGTTAGCTCGGCTGCTGGCCGCCGACTTCGCCGAACACGTGTTACACCTGTTCGAGATGGCGTACCCGGACGACCCAGCCCCCCGGCGAGCAATCGAAGTCGCTCGCCGATTCGCCACAGGCAGGGCTACGGACGACAAGCGCCGCGCGGCCGCCGAAGCCGCCGCCTTCGCCGCTGCCGCAGCCAAGGCCGCCGCCAAGGCCGCTGAGGCCGCCGACGATGACGCTGCCGCCAAGGTCCCTCACATCGCCGACACAGCCGCCCGCGCCGCCTACGACGCCCTCCTCGATGTCGCCACCGACGCAGTCTACGCAGCCGCGTACGACGCTTGCTTCACCGCCGAAGCCGCCCCCTTCGCCCCAGCCCTGGCCGCTGGCGCCCCCAAAGAACCCGAACCACGGTGGCAAGCCAAGAAATTCCGCGCGGCGCTCGCCGCCCACATCGACGACGACACATCGCCATCGTAGAAGGCACGGGGTGCGTGGCCCAACTTCCAGTCCTTCCAGAGATACTTAGCCACGCCGTGGCTTGCCACAGCATAAGGAATCATTCTGTGGTGATGCTAACAGAGATCCATGCTAGGGTTTGTTATAGTAGGCTATAGTTTTAGCCCAGCGTAACGGTCCAGATTAGTCTCCCACGTTAGGGTAAAAAGACCCTCCAACCCTACCGAACCCTAGCACCGGCACTCACCGCGCTAGGCTTGGCTATGGTTTGCTGGGGTAGGGATGCCTCAAAAGGGAGGTTCGGGATTGTCTTCCTGAGCGTCTTGGTCGGCTTGACGCGGCTCCAACGAGCTAACTTGAAACAGGTTACCGTGACCTATCCGCGTCTGGATGCGAAGCCGGAGACCACCGATTATCGCATCCCGATGTCGCTGAAGCGTTCTACCTAGAACAGGCAATTGCGAGCGTTCGTTGTCGCTTTTGCCCAACCACAACCCCTCGATTTCTCGTGCGATCGGGAGCAGATCGGCCAACCGCACCCAAGCAGCGCCCCAGCATCGGCGCCAAGCAGTGAAAAACTCCGCTAGCGCGCTGTCCGCGAGCGTGAGCTGCTGTTCTTCGGCCTCTTCGCGGCGGGCCAGAAAGCCCTTTACGCCGCCCCGCTTCAAAATCGCGGATATCCGCCGCGACCAAGCCTCGTAAGACCCCAGGATGGGCGCTTGGGGGTCAATGGACGTGCCTCCTGCGCGGGCTAAGGTCAGAAACGCGCCCAGCAACTCCGGCCGAGCCTGGCGGACGTACTCCTGGATGGGGTGATGATAGAACCCAGACCGCAGATGAGGCTTCTCAACACCCGCGTCCAAACGGATGCTCACGCACCGGCGCAGCATCTCATGGTCGAAAGCCGGATTATTGGTGCTGGCACAGAAAACCGCCCGAATCGGCCACGTGCGATGCTCGGTTACACCGAGCAGCCGGTCCGTCCAGATCGGGCCGGTAAGTACCTCTTTCAACGCCGGCAGCCGCATCTCTTCAACGTTGTCCCAAGAGATGAGCGCTTCGCCGGCGGCGAGCGCCGACGTGAGTTTCTTGCGAAGCTCATCGTCGTCCGATAGCGCAGGCAACCGCAGCCTGGCGTCGCGCAAAAGCACGAAACACAGCACGTCCATCAGCAAACTCTTGCCGGTCCCCGGCGTCGGGGCCTCAAAGACGAACATCGGGGTCGGGCCGTCGATGGTCTCGCGCACGATCACCGTCAGGGCGAACGCAAACGCGTGAGCGCGCGCGGTGTCGTCGGCAAACGGAAAATCGCACAACAGGTCGTCAATAAGCGCCACGGCGCCGGCAATCTCGTCGTCGCTCGGCTCCGTCGCCGCGGTCTCGAAATGCTCCAAATCGACCGGCGCGAGATAGTACAAGCCAGAGCCCTCGTCGTGGCCAGGCGTAGAAAGAAGCCGGCCGTCAGCGGTCAGAACCGGCATCTGCACCTTGCGTCTCAGGAAGGGCAGCGGCGCCTCGCTGTAAACGAGCAAGTTTTCGAGCAGGTCGCCCGGCGGCGTGGCGGGGATTACGTCGTTGTGAGCCGTCCGCTGAAACTTTATCCGCTGGGTCAGCCAGTGCCTCAGCGAGAAAACATTGGCTCGCATCAGCACCTGCAGCTCAGGGATCGCGATCACCAAACCTTCTGTGCTGCGGAAAAGGGTCGGGGGTGCGTTGGCCGCCTTGACGGCCGCCCAAACCGCTTGCGAACGGTCGTCCAGGTCGGAGCCGCTGATATCGCAGAGCACCCGGTTTCGACGCGGTGGCTCGCTCGTCACACTGTGCTCTGCCACGTAAGCGAGCACCTGGTCCCCCGTCCATCCCTCGCCCTCGGCATCAGCCAAATCCCAACTTTGCTTCCAAGCCGGGTCAGGGCGTACCACTCGGCACGACGCTTTGAGCGCCAAGGCTACGACCACCGCCGCCTTCAGCCCGGATTCATCGTTGTCCGGCCAGATCGTCACCGGCCCCGGGTGGTTGATCACGGGGCTCCAATCCGTCCACTTCGTGTTGACCCGGTTGTCCCCGCCGGGATTGGTCACAACGATCCATTCCGGATGCTTGTCAGCGAGCATCCGACGGGCGGCGTCGGCGGTTTTCTCCCCTTGCACAACCAGCACCGGCGCGTCGGGGCCGGCGCCGGCGAGCAACTCCAGGCCGTAGAGCGGCCGTGGCGCGGGGACATCCTTCCAAAGCCAGCGCTCCTGCCCGGTCTCCGCGTTGCGGCACCAAGTCACCGGAAGGATGGTTTTGCCCTGGCCGGACCGTTCGATTCGCAAGCGGAAATGGGTCACCAGTCCGTCGCGGTCGAGGTAAGGCCAGGCACCGGTAATTTCGCTGCCGTCATCACGCAACTCGACCTCGGGCAATCCGTCAGCGGTCAACGGGACCTCCGCCGGCACTGGCACGATAGGAACCCAAGAGCTGGTCGCCAACCGCAAGCGCTCCGGGCGTTTGAGATTGAAACGTTCGCCCAGCTCGGCCGCGGCGTCCCGATACGGAAGGCCGTGGATTGCGGCATACAACGCGATCGCGTTGCGGCCGCTGGCGCCCCCTCCCTCGAATTCCGCCCACAACCCCTTTTTCGAGTCGTCGGCAATATGCACGCGCAGCGACTGGCCCTGACCGCCCTTGAGCCCGGCTGTGCAGTACTCGCTGCCGTACTCGCGGCCGCCAGGCAGCCAGTCGTGCAAGATCGCCGGGTAGCGCGCCAACGCCGCTTGATTCACCGCATCGTAAAACCCGCGCCAATCAGATGATGCCACGCCCCCTCCCTCTTCGCGCATCGCGCGCGCGTTTTGCCTTCGAGCAATTCCAACAACTCCCGTCGGCATCCTGAAACTCACTGTAAACCCAGCCCGGGACCGCCCACTCCTGCACCACGATCAGGAGCCCGCAACGCGGGCAATTGCTGGTTACGCGGGCGCGAGTTCGCGGTTCGGGCAAAGCCCCCGCCAGCCCGTAGTTAATCATTCTCTCGCCTCTTGCCGGAACAGGCCTTGTTGCCCGCTCTTTCGGAGTCGCGTTGCGCGCGCCCGCCGCGCATGCAGCGCGGCATCATAACGTAGGTGACAACGTTGGCACAGCGCTTTCAGGTTGCCGTCACGGCAGTCCTGCGGATCGTGATTCAAGTGCGCGACGGTAAGCACGACCTTGCCGTTTGCAAATTTCGCGGCCGTATGGTTCGTCTCGGCACACCGGCGGCCAGCATGCAAGCCGCACTCTCCGGCGCACTCGCACCGGCCCCCGGAACGCTCCCGTATCCGCTTGCTAATCGCGAGCCAGTCCGGCGGGTAGCGGCGACGATCGAGCGGCATTCCTACACCCTGCACCTGCTTCTAGAGCCCGGAAATCGGGCGAGTTGCGTCGCCGGCGAGGTCACTCACTACCGTTCGCTCCGGGGTGCGCCAGGAGCGCTTCTTTGAATCTCTTGGCTTGCCATTGCCGCTCGACGGCGGCAGCGGCGGCAGCGGCGTCCTGAGCGGCGCCCAAGGCGTCGGCGACGGCGCGGGCGGCTGCGGCCTCGGCGCTAGCGTTGGCATAGGCGACTTCGTAGGCAACGTGGGCGACGGCGGCGCGAGCGGCGCGGGCGGCGGCGACGGCGGCCTCGTCGGCGCGGTAGGCGTCGTAGGCGGTGTAGTCGCCGCGCGCGAATCGGCGAGCGGTCTCGATCGCTCGCCGGGCGGTCTCGATCGCCCGCTGGGGGGCTGGGTTGTCTGGGAACTTCGCTTCGAACAGTGGCAGCACGTGCTCGGCGAAGACACGCGCGAGCAGTTTGATGAACTCCTCGCATGGCTCAGTGGTGGCGTGCAGGCACCACAGCGCGTCATCGATTCCGTTGACCTCGAGCACGTCGGTCAGTGGGATCGGCTCGTCGTCGCTGACGGGCGACCGGTGGGAGAAGAAGTGGTGATAGCCCCTCGCGCAGGCGCCGCGGGCGTGCAGCAGTTTTTTGTTTGTGAATAGCATTGCGGTTCTCCTCTTTTCGCGGCCGGGTCTGCGTTTCAGTTGTGCGCCAGGAGCGCTTCGCGGAAGTGCTCGGTTTGCCATTCCCGTTCGGCGTCGGCAGCGGCGTGGGCGGCGGTAGCGTCGTGAGATGCGGCAGCGGCGCCGTAGAAGGCGGCTTTGGCGGCGTAGTCCGCGGCGGCGCGGGGGGCGTAGGCGGAGTAGTCCGCGGCTTCGGCACTCGCGTAGAAGGCTGCGGCGATGGCAGCGCTGGCGGCTGCCTTGGCGCGGGCGTAGGCGACTTTGTTGAAGGCGGCGTCGGCGGCCTTGGCGGCTTCGTCAGCGGCGGCGTATGCGGCTGCGGCGGCCTTGGCTGCTGCGTAGGCGGTGTAGGCGGCTGCGGCGGCGTTTTGGCGAGCGTCGTGTCGCTCTTCGTTGGTAGCCTCACCGCGGGCGAATCGGCGCGCGACTTCGATTGCTTGCCTGGGGGCATGGTTGTCCGGGTGCGCCGTCTCGAACAGTGGCAGCACGTGTTCGGCGAAGTCGGCGGCGAGCAGGCGAGCGAAGGAGTCGCAAGGCACGGTGGTGGCGCGGAGGCATCGCAGGGCGTCATCGAGGCCGTTTCTCTCCAGCACGTCGGTCAGCGGGATCGGCTCGTCGTAAGCGAGGGGCGGATGGTGCGCGAAGAAATCATAGCAGCGGCCGGGGTAGTCGTGTTTTTGGTAGAGCAACCACCTGGTGGTGAAGAGCACTGCGGTTCTCCTCTCGGCCTCGGGCGCCCTGCTGTTCGCTCAGAGGTCCGAATGAAACTCGTCGTAATGGACCTCTTCAATGAGCTCTCGCTTCGTCAACTCGTGCAGGAAGTTATCCTTGCCGTCACCAAACCCGTAGAACAGCTTGGGGTGCTCGTGTCGCCAAACGTCCCATGCTTTTTTCAAGTTAAAGGACGCTTTGATTTTCCAAAGTCCAGTCACCCCATAAGAGCTGTAGCTCCCGGCCGTAAACAACACCAAACTTCCCTTGCGAACTTGCCCATCTGCTCTCATCGCGCACTCCTTCCGCAGTCCATTGCGGCGTCTGCGGCCGCCTCTTCGAGGACTCGTTGCGTCCAAGCGCGGGCCAATCGCCGGTCGCCCGCGAAAATCGGCGCCACCCCGAACTTTTGCGCCCAAGACGCCACGCTGGTCAACACGGCGCGGCCGGAAATCCGGGAACGTTCGAAGCCGGCCAAAACCTGGCGCAATTCGGCTTCGATCACCAAGTAGGCGCGCGGATACCCGGCTAGCCGCACCAACTCCCGCTCAAATCGGTCCCGGCCGTAGCCGCAGACCCCGTACAGGTCACCGAGGCTTTTGCGCTCGACTCGCACCGGCAGTAAAACGCCGCCTTCGTCGGTGACAAGACGCGCGGAATAATCCCCTTCGTGAAGGCCCTCGATCACGGTGAGCGGGATTGCGGGGTCCAAGTCGCCTCGAGCGGGGGAGTAAAAGCGGTAAGCGAGTTGTTCCCGGCTGTCCACGACGAATTGAATCCGCGGTCGCTGGCGCCGGCGCATGCCGGCATTGTAATGCTAGCCTCGCGGCATGCCAAGTCAACCCCCGGCGAAATTTTTCTACACCAAATAGCGAACGGTTCTTGACAACCGCGAGGCGTCAGCGCTAACGTGGGAGCGAACGGGAGCGAAACGTAACCCGCAGACCCGGCCGATGGCCGCAAGAACAGGAGAACCGCGATGCTATTTACCACCAAAAAACTGCTCCACAAGGAGCACACTGGCGCTGCCCGTTTCCGCCACTTCTTCAAGCGCTATCGCCCCGTCGGCGACGACGAGCCGATCCCGCTGATTGACGTGTTAATGGTCAACGGAATCCATGACACGCTCTGGTGCCTCCGCGCCACGACCGAGCCTTGCGAACAGTTAGCTCGCCTGCTCGCGGCGGACTTCGCTGAGCACGTGTTATACCTGTTCGAGACGAAGCGCCCCGAGGACCACCGCCCCCGGCGCGCAATTGAGACCGCGCGCAGGTTCGCGCGCGGCGAAGCGACGGACCAAGAACTCCTCGCCGCTCGCGGAGCCGCCGACAAAGCCGCCGATGAAGTCCCCCGCGGCGCCCGCTACGCGGCCGACGCCGCCGCCTTCGCCGCCGAAGCCGCCGCCAACTACGCCACATGCTACGCCGCGGAGGCCGCCGCCAACGCCGTCGCCTACAAGAATAGCGTCGCTGCCGGCTACGGCGCCGACGCCGGCGACACCATTCGCGCCAAGCCCGAACGGCTGTGGCAAACCGCGAAATTCCGCGCGGCGCTCGCCGCCCACAGCGAAACGGAACCCACAACCGCCAAGAGGCCAGAGGAGAGACAGAAAATGACTGCGCCAAAAATCGCCCGAATCACCGTGAGCGTCCCGCGCGACTGCTTCAGCGCGTACGATGCGCCTGAACCCCCAGAGCTGTTGGCCCGCATCGACCAAGCCGTCGTCGCTCGCCTGCGGGAAGTCTACAACGTCCAGACCGTCGAGGTGCATCGTGAACTGCCCGAAAACGCCCCCACCCAGATCGAGATTGTCTACCTCGATGAACACGACGAGGAAATTTTGCGCGACGACATTATCGCGATCGTCGAAGACACGGGGTGGAACGTGATTGAAGCAAACAAGGCCCCATCGAAGGAGCCTGCTCGAGAACAAGTTGCCGGATAGCCTCGCCTCGCGGCAGGCAATCGAGACCGGTCGCCGCTTCGCCCGCAGCGAGGCCGCGGACGAGGACAGCAATGAGTGACTTCGCCAGCATCGGCGCAACTCGCCGGGTTCCCGGATGGGGGACCGGACCGCCTCGTAGACGGGTGCGCTGGCTAATGTCGTGCCGCGCACTAACTCTGCGGCAACTGCGCAAGCTGGCTCGCGAGCGGGAAACCTCGATGTCTCGCTTGCTAGCCGAGCTTGTCAAAAAGGAATGGGAGGCTTCCCGTGGCGAACGACCGTAGCGAATCGAAAGCGGTGGCGACCTACCAGACGGGCGCCCTGACCAACGAGCAGGTCGAGCTGCTCAAGCGCACCATCTGCCGGGGCGCAACCGAAGAGGAACTCCAGATTTTCCTGCACGTCTGCAATCGCCGGCAACTGGACCCCTTCGCACGGCAAATCTACGCGGTAAAGCGGTGGGACAGCGCCCTCCGCCGCGAGGTCATGGCGATCCAAACGAGCATCGACGGCTACCGTCTAATCGCGGAGCGGTCCGGGAAATACGCGGGCCAGATTGGCCCGCTGTTCACCGACGACGGCGAGCACTGGGTGGAAGCGTGGCTCAAGAAAACGCCGCCGGCCGCTGCCAAGGTCGGAGTGCTCCGTCGAGATTTCCAACAGCCGCTCTGGGCGGTGGCGCTGTTTAACAACTACGCCGCCTACGACAAAGACGGCCACTTAACCCGTTTCTGGGAGAAGATGGGGCCACTGATGATCGGCAAGGTCGCGGAAGCGCTCTCACTCAGGCGCGCGTTCCCGGAGGAGCTCAGCGGCTTGTACATCAAGGAGGAGATGGACCAAGCCGATGCCGAGTTCCCGCACTCAAGCGAGACTGGCGCACCTGGGCGCCTCGATCTTGCCTTCGACAATCCAGACATTCGCGCACTTCCCGATAAGGGTGCGGCCGACCGGGGTAGCGGTTCCCCGCAAGCGCACCCGGAGGCGGAAGGGGTGGCCAAGAAGGCGCGTCTCCCCGCCGAGGCCACCCCTGCCTCCAAATCGCCAGAGGAACCCGCCACCGCGTCGGCGGCCGCAAAGCCGTCTGGGAGGCCCAGAGCCTCGAGCAAGCCCGCTCAAGCGCCCCCAGCAAGCACCCCAGAGAGCGAGCCAACACCCAGTCCGGTTGCCGCTGCTCCGCCTACAACGCCCCCCACGGCGCAAGCGGCCCGGCCCGGCCAAGTGCCCCGAGCAACCGCGACGCAAATAGCGCTGCTCTGGCACGAAGCGCGCACGCGCAAGTTGGCGGTAGCTGACAACGCGCGGCCTTTCTGTGAATTCCTCGCCTCCTGCGGCCTCCCATCCGTGCCGGCCGCCGGCAAGAGCTCCGCCGAGATCGCCAACGCGATGCTTAAAGAATGCCCCGGCGGGCTTGCATTTTCCGAAATCCTGCGCAAAATCCGCGCGGTGCAGTCGCCGGCGATTCCGCAACCCGAACTACCGGTCAGCCAGGACACCCCGGAAGGGGACGAGGTGCTCTGATGCCGCGAGTCACACTCGAACAAGGAACGGCGGATTGGCTGGAGTGGCGGCACGGCGGAATCGGCGCCTCCGACGCGCCGATCATCATGCACGAGTCGCCGTTCAAGACCGCCTTCGGGCTGTGGTTGGAAAAGACCGGCCAGGTGCAGCCGAGGACGACGAACTTTGCGCAAGCCCACGGAATCACCAACGAGCCGCTGGCGCGCGCGGAGTTCGTTCGCCAAACAGGCATCGAAGTCGAGCCGGCTTGCTTCCAATCCGACGAAGCATCCTACATCCGCGTTTCGCTGGACGGCTGGAACACTGAAGACCGGGTCGTCGTCGAGCTTAAGTCGCCCACGAGCGACCGCGACCATCGGCGCGCAAGGGAGGGCTGGATTCCGCCTTACTACTGGATTCAGATTCAACACGAAATCGCCGTGACTGGCGCTCAGCGCGCCTACTACGGCTCGTATTTCCAAGAAGAGCTCATCCTGGTGCCGGTGGACCCGGCCCCGGATTACTGGCTTGGCGAGCTGCTGCCCGCCGAGCAGGAATTCTGGCGGCGAGTGCGTGATAAGGACTGGCCCGAGCCGGACGGAGTCCTGAGCTTGACCGGCTCGGACGAGCTCGAGTTTCGCGCGATGGTCGAGGCCCGCGACGACGCGGATTGGCGAGAGCACGTTGCCAAGATCGACCGCAACGCCGCCGAAGCTTGGATGAAACGCAGGTTGGCGGTCGACAACCACAGAGTCCTTGCTGGCGCCGGCGTTCGCGCCGCCTGGTCAACGCTCAAGCCTCAATACTTCGTTCAGGTCCGATGCACCACACAGCAAGCCCAAGAGCAAGCACTAAAGGCGCTGGCCCCGTTGAAGCAAAAAGCCGGGATTGTCGCGGTCGAGGACCGCACCCTGCCGCCCTCGATGCGCTTCACGATCTCGCGGCCCAAGGAGAAATCTTAATGTTTGCCACGCTGTCAGACGCGATTAGCTGCGTCATCGTGGCCCGGCTTTACGCGGCATTCCCCTACCGGGGCTTGCCGATTTCCCGAATCGTGGTCGGTTGGGAGCAGTGCCAGTGCGGCCTTCCGCGATGCCGCGAACTTAGTGTCTTAACCCCGATCTGGGTGCCGGTCGGGCTGAATTAGAGAAATGTTATTTACAACAAAGACATTGCTCCACCAAAAACACGGCTACCCCGACCACTGCCGTCATTTCTTCGCGGACCACCCGCCCGTCGCCGATGACGAGCCGATCCCCCTCACCGACGTGCTGGAGAGAAGCGGCCTCGATGACGCACTGTGGTGCCTCCGCGCTACGACCGAGCCCTGCGAGCAGTTCGCACGGCTGCTAGCTGCTGACTTCGCTGAGCACGTCCTGCGTCTGTTCGAAGCGAAGTACCTAGACGACCCAGCCCCCCGGCGAGCAATCGAAGTCGCTCGCCGATTCGCCCGTGGGCAAGCGACCGACGAGTGGCTGAAAGACGCTCGCCGCGCTGTCGCCGCCGCCGCTGCTGACGCCGCCGACGCCGCCGCCCGCGCCGACGCCGCCGACGCCGCCTACGCCGTCGCCCGCGCCGCCTACGCGGCCGCCGAAGCCGCCAAGGCCGCTGGCTGCGCCACCGCCGACCCCGCCTACGCTGCCGCCTACGCCGCCGCCGGCCGCGCCGCAGCCGCCAAGGCCGACGCCGCTGACGCCGAACGGCGGTGGCAAACCGAGAAATTCAAAGAAGCGCTCCTGGCGCACAACTGACCGCGTAACCTAACCCCAGACCCCGCCGCGAAAACAGGAGAACAGCGATGCTATTCACCACCAAAAAACTGCTCCACAAGGAGCGCGCTTGCGCTGCCCGTTTCCGCCACTTCTTCAAGCGCTACCGTCCCGTGGCCGACGACGAGCCGATCCCGCTGATTGACGTGCTGGACATAAACGGCCTTGACGACGCCTTGTGGTGCCTCCGCGCCACCACCGAGCCTTGCGAGAACTTGGCTCGCCTGCTCGCCGCCGACTTCGCCGAACACGTCCTGCCATTGTTCGAAACAAAGTTCCCCGACGACCATCGCCTCCGGCAAGCAATCGAAACCGCGCGCCGGTTCGCTCGCGGCCAAGCGACCGAGGAGGAGCTGAAAGACGCTTACCGAAACGCCCGCGCCGCCGCCGGCGCCGCCGACGCCGCCGGCTACGGCGCTTCGGCCGCTGGCTACGCCGCGGACGCCGCCAGCGACGCCGCTGCCAGCGGCGCCATCTACGCCGCATGCTACGCCGCGGAGGCCGCCGTCGACGCCCGTGCCGAGGCCGCCGAACTCGCCGCCGACGCCGCCGACGTTAGCTACGACTCCACTGCTGCCAACCGCGCTGCTGCTTACGCCTCCGAACGCCGGTGGCAAACCCATCACTTCCGCGAAGCGCTGATCGCGCACCCCGGGGCGAACGCAGTGAGTGCCCTGCCAGCGACGGTTGCGTAGCGAGGGCCGCATGAATCGCATCGGCGAAGCCGCCCGACTTCCAGACGACCCCTCCTTTTTCGATGACACGCATCGAGCGCTCTGGCTCCTGACACACGTGGCAATCAACCCGATTGCCGCGTGGCGCCGCGCCATACTTGGTGCCTTGGACACTGCGCTTAGAGAGACCGACCAGAGCGCCGACGCCGTCCGTGTTGCTACGATTGCGCGACGCTGCCTGGTCGCTCCGACGAAGAAAAACATCGACGAAGCCGACAAGGAACTGGATCGCATCGGCGACTCTCAAACCGCGCCTATGATCTCGCCGGCAGCACTTGCGCTGCAAGCTACCCAATTCGCAACCAAGGCCGCTGCCAATTTTGCGGCCCATCAGAGCGTCTACACGCTCGACAAGTGTGCGGACCCCCTTGCCGTGGCCGGGCGAGCTGCAGTCGCGGAGGAACAGCGCCAACGCGAGTTTCTGGCGCTCCAACTCGCGCTCGGCAAGGAACTCTACACCACCAAGGCCGTCATCGGTCTCTGGAAAACGGACGACGATGATGACGAAAACTACTGGCTCGACAGGTCTCGCTTTGAAGAGGGACATGTTCCCTTGTTCAATTGCCGGGAGTTTTTTGAGGATGAGCGAGTCGTCAAGTGCGGTTACAGAGACAACGATCGCGTGCCCGTTGCTCAAATTCTCGAGCTGGCCGGCTATATTCCAGCGATCGAAGTCCTCGGACACGCTTGCTCTGAGCGCTTGACGGGACGACGAATTATCGCTGCTGCTGCTCTTGACGCGGCCAGGCGCGTGCTCCCCGTCTGGCAGTTAAGATACCCGGAAGAGTTCAAGGCAGAGTCGGACGATGTCTCAAAACTCAGTACGCGCGCCGCGAACGACGCAATCTCGGCCGCCGAACGCTACCTGCAAAACCCCGGCGAGGGGGAATGGGATAAGGCGAAAGACGGATTCTGGCGTTTGTTCGCGACCAACACCGCAGCCCAGTTCGCCGGTAGCGATGCAAGCGCGGCGCTCCACGCCTCAGAATTCGCGGCCCGAGAAGCTTATGCCGAGTACGACAAAGATCCAAAGGCGTATGGCAACGCGGTTGAGAAGAAGTTAGCCGCAGAACGGCCGGTCTGGGGCGCCGATGCGGTCCATTGCGCCGGTTCGGCCGTTATCAACGCCGTGGACACCGCGTTCGCCACCTTTGCAGTTGGCCCCCTGTTCGCGTGCAGACTCGCCGGTATTTTAAGGTCGGTGAAAATGGTGGCCAGCGCAGGTACGGCTCTCGCCGCCGGCAAGCACAAGGATTGGATCGTCGCCAGGTTCGCCAATCGGATTTTCGACGAGTTGAATTACCCGACGTTGCTGCCGATTGATAAGATCGCCGACGAACGCCAGCACCAGATGTCCTTCCTGTTGCAACGGCGGTTCAGCCTCTGGAGGAAGGCCCTATGAGTTGGCAAGAAAAATTCATCGAGAAGATGATGGCTGCTGTTATGGTTGTGGTGTTCGTAATCTTCTGGTCCCTGGTCGTGACCGTTATCGTCTTGGTAGGCCAAGCGTCCCACGAGGCATACCTATCGCGGTATAACGCGCCACAACATCAACTTCTTAACCAGAGGTGACAAACATGTGTGACTCCACCATCGAGCCTATGAATCGCACCGACGAGCCCGCGCGACTTCCAGGTCGTAAGAGCAAGGTCAGGTGCATCGACCCCGACGACGGCGCCGGCGAGTGGGTCAAGAAGGGAGAACTCCTGGCGTTTATCGCAAGCGCGGCCGACGGTTATTCTCTCCAAGGCATATATCGCGCAACGCGGACTCTCTCGCTCCCCGAATTGATCGAGGCATGGGCCGCCGCTGAGTTCCGAGCAAACTTCAGCGACCCCCGGATTGAACCAGTCGAATACCGCGAAGTGCAACTGATGCGCAAACTGAAGGCGCGAGAGTTGCTTACCCGATTGGGCTTGCGCCACTACGATCTCCAGCCCGATACCAACCTGCTTCTGTGGTGGGAACCTGGAAGTCTGCGCTTTGGGACCGATGGGGCGCCCATCCCCCATGTCAACTGGAAAGTGCTTCGCAACTCGCCCCTATTGCTTCCAAGATGGAGGGACCCCGTATGAAAGCCGTAGGGAGGTTGCCAATGCTACCAAAAAAACGTCCGCTGGGATGGCGCGCGGCCATCTTGTGCGAGCTGGGCAAGGGGAGGCGATGCCGTTGCCGCTGCCATGGCGAGGCTCACGGTCGCGGGAACGCCTCCGGATTCCTCGACGTAAAAGATCCGCACTTCGTACCAGAGAAGGCGCGCGCCGCCGCCATCAAGCGCGCCATCAAGAAGGCGCATCATGTACCAGGAGCTTGAACGCATCGAAGAACTGCGGCTGCGGGCGCTTCGCCGCCGCCGCTGGAGGTCGATTCAGCGCATCATCAGCGCCGTCCTGGTCGCCATCGCGATCGGCGCGGCCGCCCGGTTGCTGCCATGAGTCTGGCGTGGGATCCGGGCGCTCAGTACTGCCTGACCTGTGGTCAGAGGAAAGGGACGGCTGGGTTTGCCCTCGCCGCGAGGAGCGGCGACTGCTGCCATGCCGGCACCGCGAGGGCTTGGCTGTTCGTCAAGAACCTGCTGCACGCGCTAGGCGTGCGCATGAGTTATCCACAGGTTTCCGGGCGCACAAGCCGACACTCTTGTAGAGAATGATCGGATCTCCAGGCGCATCGAAGTCCTCCGCCCCCCTAAGCAACCAACCTGTCCAGCGGGCACATCTCCCAAAGCGGGTTGCCCAACATCGCGTTGAGCAGCTCCTCTGGCGCCAACGTAGACGCGGGGTCGTCGTGCAGCCCCAAGCTGAGCCCGGAGGCCCGCACCACCTCGGCAACGAACTGAGAGCAGAAAAGCGCGCGACGTTCTGAAGTCGGGTTGCGGCTGACTTGAAGATCGAACCACCGGCGCGCGGCTTCTACGTAAGCCATCCCCAGCAAGCCGCCGTAATTATAAGGCGCCCCGACATCCTTGGAGAGTTCTCCCAAGCCTGTCCAAAGGGATTCTCGACGCGGGGAGAAGGCCGCGACCAACCTCCTAGTGCGAATGAATTGGTCTAACGGGATGTAACCAACACCGTCCGCGTTCGCCCCGAGCGTTGTCCACCCGTGCACTGAACTCGGCACGAGCAGAAATGTATGAGTTGCCGGGCCGCCGGTAAACCAACGAATCACCGCAGTCAAAACGCGATTCTCCAAGGTGCCGGTGGCGTAACTAAAACCGACCAGGATTTGGCGGGCGTCTTCGTCAACACCCTTGTCTCTGCTTGTCCAGAACGGGGCCACGATTTTTAACCGTCGCTAGCGAGGTCAGTCATTGCGTCCGCTCCGCTGGCGTCGCTTGTGAAAGCGTTAGGGGGCTGAGGATTGGCCACCCCTAAATACATTTCCTCGAGCTTAATGGCGGCCTCCAAGTCCCCGCCGTAGGCTTGGATAACGTCGAATATCCCGACTGGAAATCGGACAGGTTTGCCGGTGCGGTTCATGCAACGTACGCCCAGAAAGCCAGTGATGGCGAACGGTTGTTCATCGTCTCGGCAGTGTGGTTCCGCATCCGGAGGGCACCGTGGTTACTTTGAAGCTTAGATTGCCACCAGTCAGCGGATCGTATCGTTTCACCGCAGACCCCGGCTCAATCCAGCTTTGGGTGGAGACGGCCATTGCGACTCGCGTTTGCCGGCACCGATGCAACTCTGTCAACAAGCGCGAGAAGGCGGTCACCGCAGTGATGAAGGCGACCATCACCACGATGAGGCATGCGACGTACACTCGATAAACTCGGAGCCCCGCCCTCCGTGCAGTGATGCGCGAATTGCGTTGTTCCTCTGCTACGCAACCGTCGTTGGCAGAATTATTCATCGCGTTCGCTCCTAGGCCATCTCCCCTGTTCAGCCCGTCAGCAACTTCAAGCTTGCCACCATGCGTTTTAGCGTCATCCCGGTCGGGTTGGTGCCAAGGCTGGTGAGAAAATCCGCGCTGACCATCGGCAACACCAACCACCCAAATTTGTTCCAAAAACTATAGGACATCAAAATCCGCTTGCCCCACGTCACCACGTCAAGGTAATCCGGGTCGTAAGCGGTGGCCAAGATGCAATGTCCCCCAAGCAACTTGAAATTCTGGCCGGGTTGGTAATCCCACAACCCTTGGGAGAAGGTGTTTTCTGCATAATCCGGCAGGTCCAAGCACAACAGAACGCCGCCGAAAAACTGGATCGCCAACTTCAGGTTGTCCAAGGCCGTGCGCGACGCTTCCAGGGTTAGGAAGGCCGCAATCTTCTGCCCGAGAAACCCCGTCGCTTGCAGATAATCGCAAGCTTTCGTCGGGTCTGTGCCTTGATCGCTGGCGGGATTGGTCGGCGTGTACCCGGTGATAGCTGAGTACAGCGAGACCACTTCGCTTTGATTCGGGTCAATTGGCGTCGGACCGCCGTTGCAAGTCCAGACCATCAAGGCATGAGCAATCGCGGCTTCTACGCAATCGCCCACTTGGTCGTTGCCATCCATCCCCCACCCGGCCACGCCGAAGCGTTTCTCAACCGGAGCCCACCACGGTTGTGAGGCCGGCGGCGGCTTGCCCAACCCGGCGCCGGCAATCGTCAGGTGCGACAGCAACATGTGCCGCGCCCACCGCAAGTTATGCGGCGGGCGCCGCGCGCCCAGCTTGAGGGGCATCAGTACTTAACCGCCGCCGCCATCTTCGGCGCAAGCGGGTATCCGAGCTCCGTGCAGACCAGGGTCGAGAACCCGGGAAGATTCGCCGGCAATACGATCTGGCCGTCGCACCAGGCGACCATGAACTGGTTCAGCGCGCAGGCGTTCTGGTTGCCCTTGCCGGCGTCGCAGGCTGCCGTCAGATTCGTCGCATCAAGCAGCTGCACGGGCGGTTTCTGCGAGAGAAACAACGAACACCCGGCCGCTAGAAAGCTCGCGCTCAGCGCGAGCGCAACAAAGAAACGTTTCATTACGCACCTCCTACGGGGGGTTGCCCCGCGGCTTTGATCGTAGATTTCGGCGCCAATTGACGCAAGCCGACCAGATAGCTGCCAGCGGCCACAAGCCCGTTGATAGCCGCCGCCTCAACGCCGGCCAACCCGAGCTGCGTCCACGTGCTGGGCGGCGCCGTTGCAATGAAGCCGGCCGCAAACGCGGTCAAGGCCCGCACCCAATCGGCGGCCTTCATGGTGCAGATCACTTGCAACAAATCGGTCGCCGTCCGCTCGATTACCTGCACTTCTTGCTGGTCCATGATGACCCCTTTTAAACCGGCGGCCTAGGAAGCACTCGCCACCATTTGTACACTGCCGTTACACGGTCTTGCAAGCCCGATTCGTAGCGTTCCGGATGGAACGCATAGAAGGCCGACTGCGCGGCCAGAAGCTGTAGAATGGCATGGTTAAGCGGCATTACACTCGCGCGGTGTTGCGTCTCCGGACCAAAGATACCATCCACCGGACGCGCCATCACGCCGATTTGAAGGCACTTAATCGCCGACCCTGGGTCGAGGTTCACCGCGCATTGCAGGTATACCGCCGACAGCGGCCAAGGAACGCCCTGGCAATGAAACGGGCACCAGTACATGTCCCAGTAGAACGCCCAGACATCATCTTCGGTCGCCGCTTGCAGCGGTTTGGGCGAGAGCCCATAGCTGGTGCGCCAGGATTGCCACATAAGATCGGTGATTCCACACTTCGTGGCGCCTCCAGGGTCTCCGGCCAGGTCCGCGTACCCGCCTTCGAGCTTCATTAACAGATCCATCGCGCGGGTGAAGTCCGCGTTGTAAGTGGGGGCACTCACTGCGCTCCCCTGTAATCAGGAGGGAGCAATGTCGAGGGATAAGACAACAAACAAAAAGAAATTAGCCCCATCGGTGGTTGCTGGGCTGCTTGCAACAGCAACCTGGTCAAGATCGACACCGCCTTTTCGAGGTCGTCAACTCGCGCCTTCAACCTTGCGATTTCTTCGTCTTGCAAGGGACATCTCCTAACAAGCGAGCGGAACGCCCGCTACCAACCTCGCGCCGCCTTCCGCCGCCGCTTATCCTCAGCCGCCGCTACCCGTTCGAGCTCGAATTTCGTCAAGACGTGCGCCGGCCGCACCTTCTCGCCACCACGATGACGAGTCGGGATGTAGGTTACCGGCGCGCGCTTGTAGTTTAGGATGCTTCGTTCGTGGTTGGTCATGATCCCTCCAGGTGGAATTCCTCCCCGGTGCAGGGGACCGCCATCAGACCGAAAGCCCCCGCAACGTTTTTGGTGTGATGCGTCGGCGGAGGCTTTCCGCACTCGACCTCGACGACCGTCTGGCAAGCCGTGCATCGCCAGCGCCATTTGCCGCCGGCTTTTTCAGTTACTTGCACGTCGATTAACCCTCGTACTCGGGGCCGGCACTTGCGTTCCAATCTCGCCCAGGTGTTGGCGCGGCAAAATTTCGTTTGGGCAAGTACGGCCGCAGGGCCTCCAACATTTCCTGGAACGAATCAGCGATCTTCTGCTTCCCTCGCATTGCGGCCCCTCACTGCGCCATCAGCACTGCCGTTACGTCGAGCGTGGGCGGCGTTGTGCATGAGCCGGCGGTCAACTCGAAGCCGTAGTAGTCGGCCGCGAGAAGCACCTTGTTGATTGCTGCCGATGCGAACTGCCCCGTGGCCGCCGTAAGCGCAAGAGACCCAACCACCGGCGGCGAGGCTTGGCATGGCAGCGCCGCCCCGCAGTTGACCAGTGCCACGGTCGGTGGCGTTGCGCAGATTGCTGTACTGCCCTGAGCGTTGACGATGAGCTGCTGGAACAAGATTGGCGGCGTACTGCCGGGCCAACCGGGGTTCGCTGCCAATGGCGAGACAATCGGTCCCAGCGGCACGTTCAGTGCGAAGAGAGAGGCACTGATATGCGCCGGCAAGAACGAAACCGGGGGTCCTTGTAGGCGTGCAGAGCCAACCCCTTCCCAATTGGTGCCTTGACCATTCCACGGCCCTCCCGGAAACCCGACATAGCCGTCGATATCGACTGAGCCGAGAGCAGCCGGAGTCTCGTTGTAGTAATGCGTGCCGTCCCAGCGCAACTGCAGGACGCTACTTTGCTGCTGGCCGTTCGGGTGCGTGTAGGTCGTGCCGTCATTGTTCAGCACGGCGGGGGAAAAGCCGAAGTATTGAACGCCCGAGGAAATGTAGAGTAAGTAGACTCCCGCCGGCACGTTGGTCGGCAGCGTTGCAGTAATAGCCGTGCTGCCGCTGTAGCCAACAATCACCGTCGTGCCAGGCACCGTCCACGGCACGCTGAAGTTGCCGGTGACCGTGCCAAGGTTGATGACCGGCGGTCCGTTGCTCGGCGATGCCGACACTTGCCCTTTTGCCGCGCCACGAAAGAGAACTGCGGCGACCAACAACGCGCCAAGGAGCGCTGCCCCAAAAACCGCAATCACGCCGCGCGTTTCCTGCCGCATCTGTTACCTCCCATGTCCCGCGCTTCCGGGCGAGGACGCCAACCATTCTACAACCTTGATCAGCAACGCGCCAACGGCGGCGCCGAACCCGCCGAGCCAAAGCGCGCGATGGGTGTTACGATCTTCGCGCTCTTTTGCTTGCTGCTTCAACCGATCCACCTCGATTTGCAAGCCGTCGTTGCCGTTGCCAAAGACCGCCATGCGGTTCTCTTCCACTTGCAAGGTGAGCTTGGGCATTGCAGCGATTATATCGGTAAGACGTTGCTCAATTCTGTCGAGCCGCGTCAGCATCAGTTTTTCGAAGGTCTCAGCATCCATTATTGCCCAAGCCTTGCTTTTGTTGGCGCCGGGCGACCGTAAGCTTCCGTCCGCCAGCCTTCCACAACTCGCTTCCGTTCGCCTCAGGCCGCCCGGCATGTTTGTCTCATCTCACTCCGGTAAAGCGGTCAATCATTTGACCAGGGTCTGGATAGTAGCCCGGCCACACACTGTTGATTTTCGGCCAGGTTAGAAAGTATAACGCGAATAGTATAACTATCCACGCAACTCCCATTACCGTTATTCCTGCATACCCATATCGTGATAGAGGGGAGTCGGGTACAGACTTTTCGTCCGGATAGTATGCATTATTTGGGTCACGCATGTCGCCGACGGTATCAAGAATTCGGCCTACTATCAGTACAAAAACCAACAGCATTATTGGGCTAACCATGGTTCACCTCACCAAATGTGCCACAACGTGGAAGTGTGTGGTTCCCAGCGCGCTTCCGCATCCGGCCGGCGCCGTGGTTACTTTGAAGCCAAGGGTTCCGCTGGCAATTCCTTGCGATTGCAACAAGGTTGCGAGCGTAGCATTGTTAAATCCTGCTGCTCCGGTTACCGCCGCACCGGTCAACGCACCGGGACTAGAATCATACATTTGAACGACCGGATAGGTGGTGGTGCATGTTCCGTTGTAGGTTATGTCAAGACCGTCGACAAAAGCTTGCGGGGCGCTGTTGACAATGGAAGTGCACCACGTGGAGTTTAGCGCTGCATTGTCGGGAATGTCGCAGCTTATGGTATCAGGAACGGCAAGCTGTGCTGCACCAGAGACGGCATTAGTAATTCCAGCACCGAAGGAATTGTGTTCGAGAAGCACCTGGCCGTCCGTTGAAACAAGGGAGATAGCATTAGTTGCGGCATTCGCTTGAAAAGTGTTGTGGGAGAAAAGCACGTTCGAATTGTTGCCGCCGCTGAGCACTCCATTGACAACGTCCGGGTTGCTACCGCAGCCACTGCCACTTTGAATTAGAGAATTGGCAATGGTTATGTTCTTGCCGTTGCTGAGATAAACCAACGAGGTCCCGGTAGCGCCAGCCTGGCCGCAGTTTCCATTGTCGAACGTTAGCTGAATATTGGCATTGGTCGCCGTGTTCAGCGTGAAAGCGCCGATGTTCGAGGCAAGATTTGCAGCCGTGCCGGATGCATCAATTCGCAGCCCGTTGCTATTGACAACGGTCACACAAGGCGAATTGAGCGTTCCGAAGCATTCTGCACGTTCAATGATGGAGTCTTCAGTTCCGCCGTATGTTGCGTCAAGCTCTAACGCGCCGCCGGCCCAACCGTTGCCGGCAACGGTAATTTTGTCAAATTTGCTCCGGTCGAAAGCGCCGCCTACCGTTTGGTCATTCGTGATGTACAGGCAGGGCGATGTAGGCAAAGAACTCGACGAAGCACCCGAGCAGTTTATATTGTAGAAGTTCCCGTTCGTCAGGCTATCGACGGACGCCCACAGGCCGTTGGTTACATATTGATTGCCGACGAACTGGACGTTCTTCATCACGAAGAAGTCCAATCCGGAGTTCGTCGTACCGGCAACGTTGATTATGGGCGTTGAACCTGAAGAGGGCTCGTAGTCAAAAACAGCGCCGCTTAGCGCCGGCACTCCAGCAAGCGATGGGCCGGTAAGTCCTTCGATTGCCGAACCTTCAAGCTCCGCGTTTGCCGGGATGTAGAATCCGCCATGCGTTGACGCCGGCAATTTGAAGTAGCCATTCAGGAAAAGATGGAACGGCGTGGTGCCGGTGTAGGTGAGCGGCGTCGTACAATTCTGCACGCCGTGCACATAGTTTGCCCACACAATCGGGGGTGCAATTGCCGAACGAAGCTCAATGGCGTTCGCCGCAGCCAGCGCATTGTTGATTTGTGCGCACGCATCCGGGCCATCGAAACGGGTTGCATAGAGAATGCCCAGGTCACTCCCCCCAACGAGTAGGCCAGGAAACGGGCTTCCGCCAACCAGGTCTACCGTGGCATTGCTGCTTGGCAAGGTGTAGACGGTTGGCGATTGTCCCTGGTCAACACAGCTCCCAGCCCCGGTCATCGGGTCAAGGGGCACCAGCGAACAAATAACTTCCCACGTGCCGCCGACGTTCTTTAGAACGTCCATCGCCACGGCAGCAACCGGCCCCGCCCCGCTGGAATTCGGGTAGCTGATGGTGATGCTATCCGTGCTGCTGAGCGCGGCAGGCCCGTTCGTGACCGTGACGGCCGGGGACTGAGCCGCTGGAATTGCAGCACCCGCCGACGAATGCCCGTAACTAACCACCGAGTAGCTGTAGGACGTGCTGCCGGTGGTATCGCCGCTGGTAACCGCAGCCGCCGGCGCTGGCGGTTGGGGCAACCCCTGCGCGACGACGGCGCCAGGCCCGATCAGTCCGGGGAGCACCGTGATGGAGCCTGGCACCCCCGACGGCGCAACACCAACCCCGAGCGAGTTCAGCCGCGGGTTGTTGCTTTGGCCCCCCGGCCCCGCGCCAATCGCCGGCAAAGCGCTGGCGATCGCCAGCAACGCTGCCAGGACAACCCCTAAAATTCTATGACGCATCCGTACGCACTCCCGCTCGCGGTGATCACGTTAACCGATTCTGTCGGACAGTTGGGCAGGAAGAAGCTGCCTGGCAGGGTTTGGCGAGGCGGCTCCAAGCGGCCGCCGAAGGTGTACTCGGTCCCGGCTTGAATCTCCATCTCGCCCTTCATCCCGGGGGTCGCGGGGTTGCCGAAAGACAGCCACATCGTCGGCTGTCCCACCGTCCCGTTTGTCGGGTTCACCGCGTAACAGCGCACATAAAGGAACCGCCGCACGCGATTCTCGGCTAGCGGAGAGCTGCTCGTTGTCGTTGCCACAATCGGTTGCTGATTGGTCGGCTGCTGGGGGGTTGCCATCGGATGTGCCTCAACGCCAGACGCAGGAAACCGACACGGGTGTCGTCCCGCTTGAGAGCACGCAAGCCCAAGCCTGGCTAACGGCTAAGTTCGACTGCGGCGGCAGATTTATCGGCGGCGAGATGATCGCGTCCTTCCACGCCGTGGTTACGACGAGGTAGTCGCTTGGAGCGCTTGCCGGGGTTGCCCCCAAATAGGACCAGCAGTAGAGCGGGATCGCGCTGTTGCTCGAAACGCAACTGTAGCTCTCGCGCAAGGCTTGCGGCATCACTTGGACCGGCACGGTGGCCGAGTTCACGCTTGATACCTGAAAGGCGTACTTGCCTCCCTGCGTCAAGCCGCTGGCCTGCGTAGCAAACAACATGAGCGCGCCGACCAGAACTGCCAGCCGGCCGAGCCCGAAACTTCGCTTTATTGTGCTCACGAGGGGGTCTCCTTGTTAGTTGCTCGGCACCACGAAAATCTTGAGCGTTGCGCTTGTACCCACGGAAGCGGTCGCAATCCCCGACGCGGTCAGCGACAAGGTCGCCTGCGAGGTTATCGTCACCGCCGCTCCCGGCGCATAAGCCGGTGATAATCCGGTGCCGCCGATGTAGTCGACAACCGAGGTCCCGGCAGCCGAGGCCGTCCAGTACCCAGCGTTGAGTGCCCACGTATTGGTGCCATCCGTGACTTCTCCTAGGACCGTGGCGCCCCCGGAGGCCGAAAACGTGAACGTCGTGGGCATCACGTAGCTCGTCAGAACTCGCCAATGGGGCGGCCCGTTCGTTGGGTTGGGCAGCGTGATCGCTTGGCTCTGGATAGTGCTTCCCGATGCGCCGACAGATACTGCCGTCCCTAACGCCGCCGCGTCCGTCTCGCTGTTAATCGCGTTGCCGCCGATATAGGTGCCGTTGAGCTGCAACGCGGGGCTGAGCACCTGCCCCGTCGCCCGCACGCTGCCGTCGGTGCCCAGACTCACCTTGGCGTTGCTGTCCGGAGCGGTTGCGGTGTCGTTGCCCGCAGGCGGCGTTCCGGCGGCGAACAGGCTCAACCAATTTGGCGCCAAGTCCGCAAGCGTATGGGTCTCAACGCCGCGCGCGAAACTCGTCCCGTAGTAGGCGTCCTTCCAACCTGCAGCCGCGCCGCCGCTCGGAGGCGCACTGGTGATCGTCGCGGCCCCCTTGTTGACGATGCCGCCGGCGCCGACGGTCATACCTCCGTTGCTTGAAATCGAGGCCTGTGTAGCCCCGTTCACGTTCCAATCTTGCAAATCCCCGGTCTGGCCCGCGGGCGCGTTCAACACCATCGCGGGCAGGCTGGCGCTGCCGTTCTGCAACTGGACTGTCCCGCTCGAAACGAGAGTCCCTACGGTCGCCGCAGTGGGCGGAGCCGCTCCCGGAGTCGCCGCTCCCGTGTCCGTATACGACGTTCCCGATACCGTGGCCAGCAAGCCTATCGACCCGGAGATGCGGCCATAGACGTTGTAGCCGCCAAAGCAGTACGGCCCGGCGGTCCAGTTGATCGCGTTGTAGTTCGACCCGCTGAGCGTTGAGGCATTCGACGCCGTAACCACGGCGCTCGGCATGGTGGTGGTGTTCAAGTCCCCCAGGCAAGACACCTGGTAGCTGTAAGTCGTCGTGCAGGTGCCCGAACAAGTGCTGGTGACGGTAGGCGCCGGCGGCGCACTCGGTGCAAGCTGCAACGTGTTGACGTTAAAGCCCGAGTACCCCGAGAAGTTGCCGCTTTGGCTCAGCGGGAAGATCGCCGTGCCGGGCGTGCCGAGGCCTCCCACCACCACGTTGTTGCCAATCGCCTTGAAAATCCAAAGCGTATGCGTGCCGGGCGACGTCGACGGAAAGGGCGGTTGGCCGCCGCCGCCGTTCCAAACCAATGTCCACGGCGACGAGACGGAGAAAGTCGCCGTGCGCCCGCCGGTCGAATCCTGCAGGATATCAACAGTGAATTGACCGCCCGATTGAAAGTCGGTGAGCAAAACCGAGACCGGGCTCCCGGTTAGCGTGATCTCCTGCGCGTTGCCGTTCAGACCTACATCAACCGTGGCCGCCGAAGACTGGGTCTGCAGGTAGCTGGCCGGGCTGATGATCGTAGCTTCGCCAATCACGCCGGCGGGCGGATTGGTGACATTCGCGCCGGCAAAGAGAGGCCCCGAGACCGCAACCCCGCTCACGACTTCCGGCGGGTCGGTCTCGGCCAGCAAGAGCGCCTTCAGGTCGCACGTCGTCGAAAAAGGCAACACCAGGGGCGTCGGCGGGCCATCCCCGACGCTGAGCGTCACGTGAGCCCCTTGCGGCAACTGGCAGCCAGCCAGGATGTTACCCTGGCCATCCGTTTGACAGACGAACGTGGACGGCCCAATCGGCAGCGAAGAACCGCCGCCGGGTAACTGCAAGCTCTGCACCTGGAACGTAAGCTTTTGGTTGGCGTAGGCCATCGCTTGCGCCGGGTCAATCGACGCAATCTGGTTCTGAAAGACGCAGTAGTTGTTGGCAATTGGGGTCAGGCTGCCGCCGGTCAGCGCGATTGCCTGGGCGTCGGCAAGTTGAGTCCCGTTCCACCAGGCGATCGCGTAGAGGGACCCGTTGAGCTGGGCCATGGTCGGCGAGAGCGGCCAATCGGCGGTGTTGACCCCCCCGAAAAACCACGCTCCCTGAATAAAATTCGCCTGGTTGACGTTCCGGGTGGCCTCAAGCACCCCGTCAACGAACAAGCGCACCCCGTTCGGACCCAGGGTCACCGCCGCTTGATGCTGGTTGCCGTCGGCAAACCGATGCTGCGATTGTGCGACCGTCAGAGTGCCGTAGTTGTTGACCCCGAACGTCAGGTGCCCGTAATTGTCCAGGAAGAGCACGTAGTAGGGCTCTGCGGTCGTGGCGCTGGGAGCGGTGATGATGATCCCCGTGTTCGAAAAGGGCGGGATTGACCCTCCCGTGCCGAATTGCAGGATGCCCCCCGAAGTCCCCGCAAAGCTGACATACAACGATGTCGGCTGCGGGTTGGTGTAATTCACCGCGGTCGTTATCGCACATCCACCGGCGGGAGCTTGGTTGTTGCACGCAATGCCGCCGTTCTGGTTGAGCGTGTATCCGCCCGAAATCGTCCCCGGATTGTTGCCGATCACGTCGGTGATCGTCGTTCCCGATGTCTCCTGCAGCGGCCAGCAACTGGTTGCTTGCGGAGAAATCGCAGTAACGCTGGCCGGGCAGGTCAGCGTTTGCGCCCATGCCGGAGAACCCAAGGCACAAGCCAGGATGAGCGCCAGAAACCCGAATTTGCGTGCGTGCTTCAGCATCTGTGGCCTCAACCTCCCGCCGCGGCAGCGGGCAAACCGCCTTGGTCCCTGATCATCTCGCGCAGCGTCGGCGCCAGCGCGCGCTTGGTTGCCGGCGGCAAGCGGTCCCAAGCATGTTTCCTGATTTTTTGCATGATCATACGGCTGATGATTTCCTGGTCTCTCCGGTCTCCCGATTTCTTGGCGATTGACCATGCCTGCACGGTCTCCGGAAGCGGCAACCGGTAGACTCCGGCCTCGAAGGGGGACATCCTGGCAGCCTTCAATCGCTCGGCGATTTGCGGCGCCGTGATAAGGCCCTGCTGGTAGGCCTGTCGCAAGCTGTCTATGTCCGGCGGAGTCTTGCCGCCATGGAACCGCGCTCGCGCTTGCGCCTCGAAACGACCCAGAATCTGGTTCGCTTGCGCTTGCTGGGCGCTCATCGGCCGGTCGATATGCGTCTGCTGCGCTCGGACATAGGTTTGCGCCGCCGTCTCGCGGAGAGATCGCTGCACCGGCTGGAAGCCCAGAAGCCCGACGGCTCCCGCCTTGGCGACGGCACCGGGATGACTCGCCAATGCCGTCGGCGAGAGCGGATTGATTCCCTCCCGACGCAATATCTCCGCAGCGTTGCTGACGCCAAAAGGCTCGTATTCTCCGGCTTCATGCGCCGCGGATCGGGCCACCTTCATCCAGTCCGGGTCGTCTTTGTAATAAATCTGGTGGTTCCAGAAATCCCGGTTCTGATACAGCTCCATACCGGCGGCCCAAAGCGGATTCACCTTCCCGAGGGAGACATCGATCATGCTTTTCACGGCGGCCAAGCCGGGACCCAGGCCGGCCCCCCTCGCTTCCTTGTAGCGTCCAACGCCAGACTCCAAGTCGCGGATCAGATATTCCGGCGTCTTTGCTCGAATCTCGTTGCCGTCCTGATCCTTCTCTCCCGTCGGCCACGCGAAGGTTTCATAGAGATTTCGAGGCAACTGGCCGGTCATGAAGAGATTCACCAACGCGCCCTCGATCCCGGCTCTCAGAAACTTGGCCGAAGCATATCGCACGGCGTAGCGAGCCTGCGAATCGAGCTTTTCGCCGGCTAGCGCCTCCGCACCGCCCCGAGCAATCCCCGCGGCAAGCCGCACAGTCCCGATATTCCAACCGGGGAACGCGATGAGCGCGCCAAGGGTATCTTTGAAGCGGCGCGAAAAATGCAGGTTGTCCGCCGCGATCTGCCCCATCGTATCGTCCAGGTGCCTCCAAATCTCCTGCCCGAGTCGGCGCGCCTGCAATTCGGTTAGCGCCGCGCCTCCCTGCGCCTCCATCAACCGCGTCGTCTCCGCGTTATACAACCGGGCAAAGGCGCCCAATTTGGCGCGCGTGACGAAAGAACCGACCGCGTTGCCCAACGGCAGCCGCCAGCGTCCGGGGAGCCCCATCTGCTGTATTAGCGAATCGTTTATCGTATCGGTCAGCGACCGCGCCGTAGGGCCGAAGTCGAACGACGCGCCGGCGCGTATCAGCGCCCTGATCATCGGCTCATCAAAGTGCCCCTGTTGCGCCAACCGATTCAGCATGGTGCCAAGACGCACGTCAGGAATGGCGAGCAGTTGGTCCATCGCCGCGTTCTTGGGAATCTTCGACAGTTCCAAGCCAGCCTTAAGCGGCTTGCCGTCAAAGTAAGACACCATGGCGTTATCCAAGTGCTGCCCTATATCCAAATCGGCGGCGGTATTCGAGATCAGTCCGAAGTGGAAAAGCCCGAAAACTCGGAGCCGATTCCCCTGGAACGTGACCCAGCGGAACAGATCGCCGATAGGGTTGCCCGGGCGCCAACCAGGCATCAGATGGTTGTTAATGACTCGCGCAGCTTGCTCCGGCATCGCATACTGGCCTCGGTAAACAAAACCCTTTTCCTCCGGGGACCATTGAAAAACTGCCGCCAGCGGGTCTTCCATCACGGTCCATCCGTTCCTCAATCGAGTCTTGGGAAGCGCTGAAGGGAACAGTTTGGCGAGCCCGACCGCCTTTAGCGCGCTGAACAGGCTCCGACCGGTCACGTATCGCCACTCCCCCAAGATGCTGTGGGTGATCATGTCGACCGGATTGGAATAGAGCGGGGTCAACCCTTTCTGGATTCCCTCAAGCATCGTATCGAGAATCCGTTCACGCCTGAATCCGGTGCGTCCGACCAGTTTCTTGCCTCCCATTTCCTGAAGGCTTGGCAACCGTTGCCGCGCGTCGTCGGGCGACTCCTTCCACATGTGTTCGATGTAGTGCGGGATGTAGGGGGGCGCCCCCTCCGGCATCCGCGCTTGCGCTTCGTAAACGTCGTCGTACAGGGTGTGCGCCATCAGGAAGAAGGGACGTACCGCCTCTGGCAGCGCGTCATACTGGCCCTTTTCGGCAAGAGCCACTATTTCCCAAGCCTGCGTGCCGGGCATCTTTTCGAAGTACTGCCGAGCGCGTACGGCCTGCGCGTCTGCCAACCGCGCCACAACGCTGCCAAAAATGGCGCGTTGAGCCCCAGCGCCGGCAACCCAGATTTCCTTTGCCGCTCGAGCGTACGGACCCCGCATTTCGGGTATAACAGCTCGCCGGAAGGCTTCGACGATGCTCCTTCGGTTGTCAGCGGTCACGTTTGCCAGCCCTCTAAGCCAGTTTAAGGCCACGCGAGCGAAATGGGGGAGGGGAACCCCGGAATACAGCTCCGTTTGCCCCTCGGGCACCCCAGGGCTTGCCGAGGCCGGTTCTGGGGCAACTGTCGCCTTCGCTTCGACAGATGGGCTTGGAGCCGCCGGTACAACCTCGGACGCGGGAGCGGCAGCCGTTGCGACTGGGGCTGGGGCGCCTTCCCGGGGTTTCTTGGACAACCCGGCAACCAGGTGGTCGTAAAGCCTGTCCGCGATGGCGGCCCGTTCCTTTGGCTTCGCAGCCAACTCCGTTGCAGCCGCGCGCAGCGCCTTCTGAATAGGCCCGGCAACGTGCGCCAAATGCGACACTTGGGCATAGACCTGTGCCGCCTCATCGGACAATCCCTGGCTGGTAACCGGGTCAACCCACCCCGCTTTTGCTTCCTCGATCCGTCCAGCCCCCTTCGCAACCCGGCCAAAAAGGCTCCGATCTGTCGCAATCCGATGCTTCACATCGGTCAGCAGCATGGCTTGTTCAGCAATCAGGTTGCGTTTGAACTCCTCGCGTCCAAAGAGGGTCTGCTGGCGTTCGGTCCCTTCGGGACCGCCCTTCGCCAGATGGATCATCTCGCTAATTTGGTCAAGCGGGCGATTCAGCAGGCGGCGATCTTTCAGCACGCGGTATGCCGCCTCTTGTGCCGTGAAATCGGTGCCCAGAATCCCGCCAAGCAAACCCCCGACTTTCTCCGGCAAGTCGCCTATCTTGACCGCTTTCCAAAGCCGGCCCGACAAATTTGAAAGACCAAGAACCCGCTCCACTTTCTCGGTGCCGCGCGGCAACACTGCCTCCGGATGAATCAGCTCGTTCGCGTCAAACCCGTCATGCCGCAGTACCTCGGCCTGATCCAATGCGGTTCCGTGCCCATGCATGATATTCAGGTAAGCGCCGAAAGTTCGCGCCTGCTCGGGAGTCACGCTGTATCGGACCGCGCCAGGCAAGGCACCCGGCTCGTGAGCCAAATTCTCTTCCAGCATTTGCACGCGGACCGATGCATTCGGACCGTCAAGCTTTTGACGCAGCATCCTGCGGCCGTGGCCGTCAACCACGTAGTAATGGCCGTTTTTCCGATGATGCACGGTCAAAACGTTGGCAGCCGCCTCGTCGTACCGGCCCACCCTGCTTAAAGCGGCATCGGCGCCGGTCTCCCGGTTCACGTTCGATTTGAACTGATAAAGGCTCGGCTCAGCTTCGATTGCGCCAACCGGCATGCTGTAGGTGATGGCGTCCGGATGCCGGTTCAGCTCGACATGCAAGGCGTCGCGCACCTGCTCCGGCGTTCCGCCGTTGAAGGCCGCCTTGAGAGCTTCCGGCGGTTGCACCGATTCCATACGCGGACTCGCCGGCGTCTCTTCCGCCGCGGTCGCCGGCGTTCCTTCCGTCGCTGCTGCCGGCGCGGTCGCTACGGGCTGAAGTTGCCCCGTGAGGTCTGGTAGCGGTTGTTCCGGTTCTGCCGACTTCGGCTCTTCAACGCCCGCCTCGTCGCCCGCAATTGGAGACCCTGGGTCCGGAACTTCTGCGGTTGCTTCCTCGCTTTTCGGTTCGTAAGCGGCCGCCAACGCAGCGCGATGCGCTTGGCTACTCGTCGCCTTTTCCTTGGCGATTGCCGCTCCTTCGGCCGTGCCTTCGCCAAACTTTGCACTGCCGATATGCCATCGCGCCAGAGAAGCTTCCATACCACCAAGCGCCGCGCCCCCCGCCAAGGAGCTCAACAGCATCCGTACGTGCGGCTGATCTTTCAAATAACCTTGCGCAAGGACGTGATCTGCCAGATCGTATGCAGCTTGAGTTGCGAAGCCCCAACCCGCACCAATAACAGCGCCTTTCAAACCTCCGCGCGCCGCTCCTGCCGCAGCTCCGGCCAATGCGGCCGCTATCTCCGGATGCTCGAGTCCCAAGCGAGCTATCTGGGCCGCCTTGCCCGGTTTCGGCTCTCCGGTCTGAGGATCGTAAAGATCCGAAGCATAATGTCGCAGCAGAGAGCCAAGGGCGACATTGGCTGCGCCCCCGAGAGCCATCGTCACTGGGCCTCCACCAGTGCCCAATGCTGCTCCCGCCAGCAAATCGCTCGTTTTGGGATGTTTCTCGGCCCACTTTTCGACCGCGCTTGTCCCTTTTTGAATCTCAGCCTTAACCTGAGCCCCCGCCTGTGCGCGCTCACTTGCCGTCGTTGGCAAGCCTTCAAGCGGCACGTCGGGCCTCTCCTCGACCGGTGTCAGTTGCCCAGTCAGATCGGGTAAAGCCGATTTGCCGGTACGAGCGTCGACCGGCGTCAATCGGCCAGTCAAATCCGGCAGCTTCGCTGCCTTTGCCTCGGCGAGCCGACGTGAATCAATTTGGGGAAACGCGGCCATCAATCCACTTTTTCTGCCTGATAGACCTTGCCGTTGCGGACTATCACGACCTGCTCTCCGTGACGGTAGGCGCCGTCCGGGTCGCTTGTTGCACCGATTGGCGTATCCGCGACCTTGTATTTTTCACCGCCAATCTCGACGGCCGCAGCTTCTCGGCTTGCGGCCGTTTTTGTGCCTCGACGGGCAGACGTGAGGGGACCGGGTGCAGGGGGCGGTGTGGGTCGAGCGGCCGACGGGGTTGCCCTCGGGGCCGGCGTAACCGGCGCTGTGCGTGGAGCGGCCGCCGGAGTAGTCGACGCGGGTGCGGCTCCCCCTCCAGGGCCGGGGCCTAATCCCAGGTCCCCAACCATTCCCGCCAAAGGGTTCGGCTTGAGCGGTCCCGCGATCACTCGGTATCCGGCATATCCCATCCTCGCCAAGCTGTTGGAGTCTACGGTTGTGCCAGAAGGCACGGAGATCTGAGCAGTGTCGCCCGTCTTCGCGTTATAGATTTTCACGTAGTGCGGGAGGTTTTCCGATCGTTGTTCGATTCTCGCTGTCGGCTCTGGTGTTCCTGAAAGGGGTATCCGTCCCACTTCGCCGCCCCGCATGGTTATCAGAGGGTAGAAGGACCGGCCAGTGGCCGGGTCGCGCATCAACGGCCCCGTCTGCAACTGGTCGCCCTGCATGGCGGCACTGGCCCCGGCCGAGAAAATCTGCCTGGTGAGCGGCACTCCTACGGCCCGCGGCAATGCGGAAGCAAGGTCCAAAGCTTGGAGCGCACCGTCGCCCAATTTCCCTTTTAGAAATTGGCGATTCTCGGGGATCTGCAGAATTTTTTGCATCGTATAATAGGAGGCGTAGCCCAACGGGTCGGCACGCGCCGCCGCTTGGTCCGGAGCGGGCAACCCCTTGATCCACTGCTCAAGCTGCATGCGACCCTGGAGAGTCATCTGCTTATTCTGGATATCCGCCCGCGTGCTCTGCAGTTCGAGCATCAGCGCCTGCTGGTTCAACTCGCTCTGGCGCGCCGCCTCCCGGTCGCGCCGATTGCCGCTGGCAACCGACATCCCCGCGGCTGCGCCGATAGGACCGCCCATCGCAAAACCAAGCGCGGCAGGCAACGCGTAGGAAAGCCCCTGCCCAATGCTGCTGAGCAACGACGAGCCTGCGCCACCCGAGGCCTGCGTTTGATTCTGTTGATCAGCCATGGCCCACCCCGTCAGAATTGCGGCTGCGTGAAGGGCAGTTGTGACTTCAGATTGAAGTTCGGCATTGCCCCGGTCGCGCTCCCGCTCACAGGCGCGTAAGCCGTCATGTTCCGCAATTTCTGCATCTGCGTCATCGTGTAATAATTCATGAACGCGCCGCCTACGTCACCCATGGCCATTGGGCCGAGTAAGGGATCGGTGGACAGCGCCGGATTCGCCGCGGCGCCTGACGGACCTGCCATACTGGTCATGCTGGGCGTCGCACTGGGAGGCGCACCGGTGCTCACGGGGACAACGCTACCGCCCGTCCCGGCACCGGAACCGCCCATACCTGCCCCCGACATCGCCGGTGCGGCCGCTGCCGGCGTGGCACCTGCCGCCGGACCTCCGCCGAACAGCGAGCCTCCCAAGTTGCCCAATTGGGATCCCACCATCATCATCGCCGGGTCTCCGGTCAGCACCGTACCCACGGTGCCGCCAAGAAGTCCTAAAACTTGCATCATAGACTGCCCCATGTCACTTCCCCATCATCGAGGCTGGGCCTGTTGATACCGTCGTCCCGGCTCCCATGCCCGCCTGCTGCAATGCGCCGCCAAACTGGCTCAACAGCGCAAAGGGCCAATTCGCCTGCTGGGCGGCGTTCTGAGTCGCCGTATTCAAGACGTTCTGCTGTTGCTGCTGGCTCGCGCCGCCGATCCCAAATTGCGTCGCCGACGGCATGAACAAGCCGGGCAACGCGCTGGAGGGGATATTCTGCGCGGCGCTTAGCTGATTCGCGCTCTGCTGCTGAAAGGCCGGCTCATAAATCCCTGCACCGAGCGTGGCCAGCGATTGTCCAAGCCCGTACTGCGCCAAGCCCTGCGCCTGATTGTAGCCGCTGGAATCAAACGCGCCCATCTGCTGGAACTGCGCAGCCAAGGCCGGCTGCGTTCCCAACTGGTAGTTGAGCACGTCCTGCGTGGCAGCTTGCTGCCCGTATGCCGCGAGATACGGGTTCGAGGAGGGGTTGAGCATCGCCCCGCTGGCGTAAAGTCCCTGCGTTCCGGCCCCCAAATTGGCGAGGCTCTGCGCCGTACCAACTTGCTGATTTCCAAGGGCAAGCGCCGCGTTTTGGGTCGGGGTGAACGGTGCCACACTTTGATTGAGGCCCGACGGCATTCCCGCGATACTCGGGGTAGCGCCGCTGGGATTCGCGGCGCCAGGGAACACTTGCCCGAAAGCAGCCCCCAGCAACGCGTTCTGGTAGGGCTGCATCCAGGCCGGAGGCCCCGAGCTGGTCGCCGAAGTGGCGCTTCCGCCGCCTCCGAGTCCCATTAGCCGGCGCTCCCAAGCTCGATCTCTTTGGTAAAAATAAGCATGTCGGGCTCAAACCCGAATTTTCTTGCCCACCGGACAAAACCGGTACGCCGACTGACACCGCTGATTTTCGTGAGGCCCAACGACAACGCCCGCTTCACAAGAAAATGGTCCAACTCTTTAAGCGCCGAGCTGTCACCCACCTTCATTATCCAGAGGAAAAGTCGGTCTGGCACTTGCAAGAACTCGTCGTTGTAGAGCTTCAGGATGACGAACCCGCACGGGCGATCGCGCGAGATAGTCCAGGCTTCGCAAAACAGCCGGTTCTCAAGGCCCGCCTTGAGCTGAAATAGCACCTGCTCCGGCGTCCACGGAACCGGGCCGGCCCGACGAATCACCTCCAATACGCCAGGACGGATCAGGCTCAACCAGAGCGCCGCCAAGTTGCTCGCGTCAACTCGGGTGAACGAAAACTTGGCCGGCTCCCTCATCCTCGAAACGCCGTTTAGAAAAGAAGCCATTGTCCCCTCGCTGCGTCTATAAGTCGGGCGAGCGCATACTGGCTTGTCAGCCCGATTGAGGAGTTCCCATTTATAGAGTCGGTCCCGTCTGCCGCAACCGTGACCGCTCCAGCGCCCGCGTCAATCTTAAACGCCATCAATAAGCGTCCCTTCCCAATCGCAGGCGGCAACTGGACGGTGAATCCCGCACTGCCGCCGGTCGCTAAGATGACCACGTCGGTGCTCGCAACCGCATAGGGAGAATTGCTGCCGGGAACCGTGACCGCCCAACTGGGCGCGGACAAGTCGCTCGCCAACAACCCCAAATATTGCTGCAAGTAACGCACCAAACTCCGGAGATACCCGGTGTTCTGGGCGAATCCGTTCCAAATGTCCGACCACGCCTTGCCTCCTTTGACGATAGTTGGTTGCGGCAAAATGGGCCGTTGCGGGGCAGCCATCAAACTTCGCCTGTCGGGTTAAGCTCTGCCCAACCATGGGTAATCTCCGCCGGCCCGAACATCTCAATTCGGAAACGCTGGAGACGCGCACTCGTCACAAAGTTGAACCAACCGTCGTCGGACAAGGGCACCGCACTCCCGGCCGCCGGCGTCTGCCCGGCAACCATGCTGGTGTAAGGAATTAATCGCGCCGCCGGAGCCCCGGTCGCTCCAGGCACCGGCCGCAAGCTGAACCCCGGCATCACTCGACGGCATTGGTAAACCAACTGCCGGTCTCCAAAATCATGCGAGGTCACGTAGACGCTCGACACCGGCGCCAGTCCGACTGCATCATCGAAGATGTTCAAACTGTGGTCGGTCAGCACCACGCCCGTCGCGGGATTCGTCGCGTTGGGGCCTGCCTCCGGATTGACTGCTTCGCCCACCAGAGGCGTCTCTATCGACAGCCTGCCAAACGCCCATTTCCCGGTCCGCCGGTAGAGGCAAACGTAGGAGTCGAGGCCGCCGGCTTGCCCAAATGCCGTTGTCTGCGAGGGGTAGTGCCAGAAGACCAGGTCTCGCTCCACGTCGTAGCGGCCGGCGATATTGGCGGCAAACGCCTGGTTCAGATCGCGGAAAACCCACTCCTTCAGATGATTTGGGATGTTCACCAGGTTGAAGCCGTCAAAGGTGTAGAAATCGTCGGGGCCGAAGATGTAGTGAAAGTCGCCAATGTTCACCACGCAACCCTGTCCAGCCGCGCCCACCGTCAGCGAAATCGTGCCGGGCATCGTCCAGTCCCAACCAACCTGGCCACCAACGATGGTGCCGCACTGCAGCGCGTTGCGCCGGTAGACCGCAAACAGCGATCTCGAACGATGAATCGCCGTGATATCCCCCGCGATCTGGCCCAAGTCGAACTCGAAGACCTCAGTCGCAATGTTGGGTTGCCATGAAGCCGTCGGCGCCAGGTTGCTGATAACCGTTTGCGAGTTGGGAAGCGCGAGAAATACCGCATAGTCCGAGGTGCTGACCAACGACGCCACAGGCGGATTTCCGGTGAGAGGCTGAAAATTCCCCATCCCAACCGAGTAATAGAAAGGCGGCGTCACACCGTTGGCGGCGATCAAATACTTCCCGTACTGAGCAAAAGACCAACGCGACACTCCGGACACTCCCAGTCCTTGAGGGACGAAAACGCCGTTTCGCAACACGTAGAGGTCTTCTGCGGTTCCAGCGACCGTCACCGGATCGCCAATAAGCAGGCCGCTAAAGGCGCCCACGCAAGTCGCCGGTAGCGCCCCTAACCGGCGAAGTCCAGGCAGCGTCCGAAACCCCTTCTCAACCGGGTAAACACCGTTGCAGTCCAGCACGATATCCGGCGTCAACGGGTCGAGGTCGGGCGCGTAGTCGGTGAAATTCAGAGGCTGGAGCGGCACTGTCTCTCCACCTCCTCAACCAACGTTGACACCGCGATATCGGGGTTTCCCCGGATGGTCATCGCTACCAACCCCCCTGCGCGAGGCCAGATGGCGCTCGGCAGAGTTTGCGTCAGCCGGCGCATGGCTTCAGTCGCCAGCGCGGTGTTGAATCGCGGGTTGTGCACCTCTACAGCCATGACTTGATGATGCTCGGGCTGCTGCGCTGATGGCTTTGCGTCATCAACTGCTCAAGCGCCATCTGAGCGTTCGCCTTGAATGTTGCCACACGCGGCGAATTCGGCACAGAGATATCCAGGTATTCCGAGCAAATCTCCGCCGCGGTCCCATTGATCAGCAGCACGCGGCCGGCGGTCACCCAGAAACTGCTCGAATCGTTGGGATCGGTCGGCACGCCCGGCGTTATCAGAGCCGTCAATTCCACCGGATACTGCCCGGTGGGTGTCGGGAAAAGACGCAACTGATCCCCGTAGACCTTAGCCAGGGTGACGGGGATCGACGTGAAAGGCGGTTGGAGCGGGTCGCTCTCGAGAATGTCGGTAATCCGGTCGGCAATCGGGACCGGAATCCAGATACCGCCGTAGAGAACGCGAACGTAGTTGACCTGCTGGGTGCCCGGCGGCAAGCGGTAGAAGTACTGCCCAGGCTGGGTCGTTATCGAATAGTCCAGCGTCTCCGAAGGGTAGAAGATGTACGGGCCGTAAACGGTAACCCGCTCACCCGCCATCTGCTCGACGTAATCGGTGGGCAAGTCAGGCCGGTTGAGTCGGAATTTGACCTGACTGAGGAGCGCCTCCCAAGTGAACGCCACATCTACGCCTCATTCAATGACCCGCGGCGCTCAGGCGAAGTACCGAATCCGCAGCCGCTGCTCCTTGGCGGGATGCTGCCCGCGCTGCATGCCGCTCGCGGCTTCCGGCGGGATCGCTTCAACATCGCCGACAAGCGGATTGAAGCCTCGTCCAAAGAGCGGCTCACAATTATGGTCGAACCCGGTCCGGAACTCGCGGTCCAGAGCCGTTGCGAAATCCCTCGCGCGCGCGCGTCCCTGAGGACTAGTCATGCGCCGTCCTCCCCTTTCCGTAGTAGCTCATCCCAGCCTCTTTGAGCGCGATTGCAATCGCTTGCTTGCGTTTCTTTACCGTGTGGCCGGAACCGCTATGGAGCTCACCCTGCTTAAACTCGCGCATCACCTTCTCGACACCTTTCTTTCCCTGCGGTATCGGCATAGGCCGCCTCCTAATTCTGGCTCCAGTAGACCGTCGCGGTATCCGTGCCCGACGCCGAGGTAAACGTCACCGACCCCGCGGACAGGGCCGACACGTGGACCAAGTTGGTGTCATTTAGAGGCATGATCAGCACCGGGCGCGTCCCAACGATGCAACTGTTGGTCACGGTAACCGTACCGCTCGAAAGGGCCGCCGAACCCTGGCAGGTGTTTTGAAGATTCCCGGCAATCGTCCCGCTGGCGCTCATGTTCCCAGTGCTTGAGAGCGTGGCGCCGGTAATCGTCCCGCCGGCGGTAATGGTTCCCGAGGCGGTCACCTTGCCGAAGATCGCATTGAACGGCGCAAACTTGCCGTTGGCGCCTAATGCGTACCAGTTCTGCTGCGTGGTGTCATAACACAGAACCGCGCTGCCCATCGGCGGCGAGTTGACGCAGTTATTCGAAAACATCGGCGGCCCCTGCGGTCCCGTGTATTGCGCATACGCCCCGCTCCCAAGAAGGCAAAGCAACAGCGCAACGCTCGCCAGGACCACAGGGTTACGCAAACGAGGTCGCATAGCGCGCCTACCCGTTTTTCTTCGGATAGCCGAGGCGGTTGTAGTTCTGAGGCGCCAAGGCCGTCGTCTTGCCGCTAACCGTGCGCACATAGTGCGCGCCTTCCTGGCGTCCCGCGCTCTCTTCAAGGCCGAGCATCCCGATAAATCCGGGACCGCGGGGGTCTTCATGGGAAAAGGTCGTATGTCCTCGCTCCTCTCCCATCGGGTCGAGATCGTACTGGCCGCCGACCTCGGGACCTCCGAGGGCGAAAAGGCTCATCGGGATGCCGCCGGTGATTGCCTCGACGCTGGTCTGGAAACCGGCCCGGTCGGCATCCGCCAGATCACCGTTGATTCCAGGTTGCCAATTGTACACCGGGAGATACTTAGGGCCTGCTTCGAGATGGAACTTGTCAGCCATGTTCGTGCTCCTTTAATCGGGTGGTCCGGGGCGACGCCCCGTCACGTTTCCAACGGTGATGCGGAACGCCCGGGACGAGAGATAAAGCCGCTCTTCCTGTGCCTCGGAAGCACAGTACTCCCGCTCCGGGTAGACGATCTTGTCCGCCCACAAATCGGTCGGCGACTCATAATGGCCGCCGCCAGGCATCCGATTGGCGTAGCCGTCCACGTAGTACGGCGACGGGTCCTGCTCCTCGAACGGTAGATCGGTATCCGGCCATCCGCCGTATCCGCCAAATCCGGCGAATTCGCGGGGCCTCGGCATTCGACTAGGCATCCGTCACCTCCTTGACCTCCGGCGCTTGCGGGGCCGGGGGCACTTGCGTAGCCATCAGGTGCTCGAGGATGGCGGCGATTCGTTCCAAGGCGTTTGCAGCCCGAACAGTGGCGTCTCGCGCCTCTCGCTCAGCGCGCGCGCCAAACAATTGCCGAGGGTTAATGTCTGGCATTTAGAAACTCCCCAGGGTGTTGTTGAGCCTTTGCAGCAGCAACTCACCCTTGATAATACCCGTTCCCGTCGCGGTCGCCGGCGCAGTGTTAATCGACAGCGCAAAGTCAATGGTCGGACGCGCAGTTGAACTCTGCGCGTTGAAGTTCTGGGCGCTGAAGACAGACGCCGCCGTGTATTGTTTCGGCAGCACCCCGCGAACCGGAGCAACCGCGGTCGTCCCGTTCCAGCACATCAAGGGGGAGAGTACGCCAGCCGCGCCGCCAACTGGCGCCGCATTGACATAGGTAGCTTGGAAGGCGTTGCTGGCCCCGTTGGTGTCCCCAACCGATAACTTGACCGTCGGCGTCGCGTTGCTGTCGAGCTGAGGTATTTCGATCCTGTAGCCGACCACCAGGATGCCGTTCTCGTAGGGGATCGGGCAGAGCCTGACCAAATCGTTGAGCGCAAAGCCCACCGCCGGCACCGGGAACGAAAAGGGCCGAAGGAAGGTTCCCGCGACCGCCCAAGCCAAATCGACCTGCTGATCCGCGTAGGTCGTCGCCAGATAAATCGTCGACATTGCTCTGTTGCTCCTTCCTGCTTATGGGGCCGCGTAGGTAGAAACCACTATCCCGGCGTAAAGCTGGGAGGCGCCGTTTACCGAGACAACCGGCTGCGCTGCTCCCCAGATAAGGCCGCCAGTCACACGCAACTGGTTGCCGCCGTCCAGGATTTCCTCGTACCAGCGAAAGCGCAACGGGCGCCCCTCGACATTGTCGGCCGCGCCAAAGGCGATGCAGAGCGCTTGCGCGCCGAGAAAGACCGCCCGAGCGACACTCGTCACTCCCAGCACCGTCGGCTTGGGAACTACCGTACCGTTGGCGAGCATCATCAGGTTTTGGGTGGCGTCGCCCCACGGCACATGCGCATCCACATGCAGGACGCAGTTCTCGTAGGTCATCAGCGCGCCGGTAAAAATCGGGTTGCCGGTCACCTGGCCCCCCTGCATCGCGGCCCGCATGATGTCTCCCCACTCGCCGGCTTGGTAGTTGTTCTTCATGTCCCGAGCCTGGTTCGGGTGCACGAACATCATGCCGGCGATCTCGATGCCCTTGATGACTGGCGGCTTGATGGGGAAGAGTAGGGTGCCTTGCGCCTTGGTCACCGCCTCGACCACATACTCGAGGTCCATCACGTCCTGGGCAGTCAACGCCGCCTCGTTGGCAGCTCCGCCGGCGAGTATCTGATGCGCCGAATCGAGCGTCGGCGGCGTGTTCATCGCCGTGTATCCGACGTTTGCCTGGTTGGTATTGCAGGCAGCTTGATTGAGCAGGCCGCAGTCCAGGATCACCTTTACCCAACTCGCCAACTGAGCGTACGCAGCGTCGCGCAACGACCAGGGCACTCGCTGCTGCGACATCTTGCCGACGATCAGCGAAGCGTTACGTTGCTGGTTGATCGTAAAGGTGCTGACCTGCCACGACAGCGCCGTTTCCTGGCCGGAGATGGGCGCATCGCCGAGGGTGCCAGAGCCGTTCAACTGAGGCAAGATCGGGAATGTGATGACCGCGCCCGGACCCTTCGTCGGTTCGTCGAAGAGCTGGACGATATTTGTCATGTCACGGGCGTTCAGCCCCGGTGCCGCCAGTTTTAGCAGCACCGGCGTATGAATCGCCTGGACAAAGACCATGCGAGAGTAGATTACGACTGAAGCTGGGTCGTTTTGAGTAACAATTGTTTCGGCCATTTCCGCCTCGTGCCGATCCGGGGACCGGCGTCAAGTCGCGCCAACAGATGGCGCGAAGCCTTAACGTCAGCCGCTGATTCCCGCTCAGCAGCGAGGCGAAATGGGCTCCGAAACACAGAGGAGGAGCGCCCACAACTCCCCACGGTTGATTACCGCTCAACCGGGAAAGCGCTTGCGCGAGACATCATGGTCTCGCCTGATCCATCCCTTACGCCAGAAATGAGGGAGTTGTCAAGCCCCCTCCTTCCTGCGTTTTAGCGTGCGCCGACCGCAACCGCGTCGGTGGGCTGTCAAGACAACCTCTTCATTTGCTCTTGAACGCTGGGAAAACGCGGCCTGAAATCGGCGTCCAGGTCCCACCGGGAGGCCGAATACTCGCTGCTTCCCCAACGCTTCATGAAATCCGGGTCCGTCCAGGCTCGCTCCAAACAAAAAAGGCAATAAGGCCCAACTCCAAAGAGAAAGCCGCCCTGCACCGTCGGTTGCCGGTCCTGGGGCCGGTTCTGGTTCAGCCCGTGTAGCTTGGCCAGCGGCTGCTTGCAATAAAAGCAAACCGCCCGGTCGGCCGGCAAAGGAAACCATCCGCTGCGACCGTACTGATTCGGCTGAAACACGGGACTCCCCTACATCGAAAATTTCGGCAGCACGGTCCCTTTTTCGCGAGACTCCAACTGCGCGCCGATCCGGGCGAGACCTTCGGCCAGTGCCCTACACGCCGATTTGTTTGCGAGAAAAATCCGCGCCGTCGCCACGATCCCGGGAGGATCCGGCGGCGTGTTGCCAACTTCTGTTACCACCACCTCGAGATGCACGGTGCCGTCGACGAACTCGCGCTGCTCCCCAACGGAAAAAAACAGCATCGACGGCTTGCGACCGCCCAAAATGACGCCAGGACCTTTTTCTTCCAAGGCGGGACCTCTCCTCAAAGCTGTTCGTAAGCTCTGGACTCGATCAGCCTGTCCAACTCATCATCGCTGAGCCCGAGAATATCCTCGCGCTTGCGAATCACCCTCGGACCAGCGCCTCCCGTTCCGGACACTTCGCTCAAGCTGTTGGCCGCTTCAGCCACTCGCTGCGCCTGAAGTACCTTCTCACGCGAAGCTTGCACATTCTGTTCCTGGACTTTTTCCGGCGTCCCACTCGGCGGCCGGTAGCCGATGTACTCCGCCAACGCGTAAACGGTTTCAGCGACGTTCCGTTTCGCCGCGCGCGCTCCCTCGACCACTTCCCGCCTGCGAGCGTCCAAGTAAAGGTCTCGCGCGGTCAGAAAGACCGCGACGTCTTCCGGGCTTTTGTTTTCTTTGTCGGCTAGCTCGATCACATCCGGCCGCTGAGCCAGGGTGTCAATATGTCCCTTCCAAGCCGCGAACGACTGATCGCCCCGGCCGCCCAACTCGACCATGCGGCGGACGTTTTCCTGATGCGCCGCGGCAAGGCCGCTTTTCTGCCAGCGCTCCACTTCATTCGTCACTAATGCATTGAGCGCTTGGCGATAGAAGGGGTGATCGCGCTCAAACTCTTTTTCCTGCCTCTCAATCTCGGAGCGTTCCTGCAGGGCCTGGTGTTCCATCCTCAGCCGGTCCAGTTCTTGGCGATTCCGCTCAAGCTGGCCTTTCAGGTAGGCTTCAGGCTCCTCCTCGAAAGTGACCGACTTTTCCGGCTCAGCACCCGTCGCTTCTACGGGGCGCTTGCTGTTGCGCAAGTCCGCGATCTCTTGCCTGAGCGCTGCTATCTTTCGGTCCTGCTCCCTAAGGAGTCGCCGCATGGTGCCTTCGCGCAAACGCTGCTCCGCCCCCGCGGCTTCGGCAGACTCAATCGGGGGCTCGGCCGCTTTCGGCTCAACAGGGGGCGCCTCAGCAGAGGGCGCAGGGGGCGCAAGTGGTTCAGGCGGCGGCTCGGCAGGTTTGGCCTCTTCCGCCGGCGGCTGACTCGGCGGTCCTTGTTTAAGAGCTGCTAGGGCCTTGTCGAGGCTCTCCATTTCTTGCATGGTTTCTTCGTTGTCCGCCATCGTAGTCTCTCCTGTTAAAAGGGGATTCCAACCTTGTCGCCCTCTGCCAGGACGTCATCCAGCTCGTTGAAAACATTTTCGTCCCAGTCCAGCTCCGCGGCCTTGACGCTTTTGGCTACTTCGCGCGCCTGCGCCTTCGCTTCCTCAAGGGTATAGCCAAATCCGAGTGCGCTGCCGAATTGCTCGAAGCCAAGCGGCACCACCGTCGGCTTACCGTCCAGTTGGCAATAGGCGCGCAGCGTGACCAGGCGGCGCAGCTCGTCCGGTATCGACACTGGCAGGTAATTATCGACCACCCAACCGCTCTTGAGAACGATCTGCGCTGCGTACTGATAGCGCGGCTCCAACTCGACCATCTCCCCTTGCGCGCCCCGCCAAATCACCTCGGCCCAGTTGGAGAAAAGCTCCATGTAGGCTTCTGACGGCGGCGACCCGGCCCGCAAGCACGGGTCAATCAGATATCCAACGCCATCGGGTGTTATCCGCACCTCGGTGGATAAAAAGCTGCGACAACCCAGCTCGCCCACCCCAGCCACCAACGTTTCCGTCGGTACCCTTAGGGCTCCCGGCAGGTCGCCAAAATGGCAGACGCGGCCGACGTAGCCGCGGTCCTTGGCCTCCGGCCCATAAGCTGCCACAGGACCTGGCCGCCCATCCACGGAGTAGCCGTCCCAACCGAATTCGCAACCAGGGACGGATTGCTCGACGATGAACTTCTTGGTCGTCGCCCGAGGCCCCATGTCCGACAGCCCCTTTTCCACCACGGGCAGCGAAAGATGTCCGTTCTCCCAATGCGTCGTCTCCCAGTCACCGCGCGTGACCGACGCCTTTACCCAGAGGTCCTCCTTATCGGCCAGGTACTGCTTCAGTTCCTCGCCGCCTTCGCAGACCTCGTAAGGCACCACGGGAAGCCCATGCTGAGCCATCCAGTGTTTGAGCATCAGACGTTCCGTCTCGAACGCTCCCGCGTAGCCTGCACCCCAGACAGGCTTGCCTTGTCGGCGCAATTCCTCGGCCTCATCGTAGTGATACACGTCCGTGAAAACAACGAGATCCGCCTCGCGCGCCGCACTCCACAACTCCATCACGCGGCGCACCTCGTCTATCCCTGTCCCAATTTGCCGCTGCTTTTCGGAGGGCATTCCGTTGCCCACCCACGGCACGAACAAATCCACATGCTCGAACGCTTCAGCCAACCGGATCGCCACGTGCATGAAGTGCCCGCTGTCAACAACAAGCACGCGCCTAGGCTGGGCCAAAACCGGCTCCTCCCGCGTCCCCGCGCGGTTGGTTCATCGCAGCCACCTGCTGGAGAGTTTCCAACCGCAACCGATGCTGGTCGCGCCCGGCTTCGTGCGCCTGAAGCAAGCTGCGGAAAACTGCCTCCAAGTCGTCGCGCATGGCCCCATGAACCATGCTTCGCGCCTTGCTGAACGCCTCCACGGCGCGTGCCTGCTTGAGCATCGTATCGGCTCGCATCTCCTCGACTGAGCGCGGCTTGCCCCTGCCGGCGGGCGAGATACCCATCATGGCCATTTGCTGCCGCTGCTGCGCAGCCTGCGCGATTTTTTGCTTCAGTTTCTGCCGGAACGACATCGGCAGGTTCACGTAGTCCAGCAACTCCGGCAGGAAATAGCCCATCCGAACCAGCGTTGGCGCCAACCGCAGCACCTGGTCGGTGTAGTACTGGCGAAGGTTCGGGTCCTGCTCGGTCTCATCCAGAACGACGTCGTACTCGAGCGCGAAGGGATCGCGCGCCAAGGGGATGTAGCGCGCGTCGTCAACCCCGCCGATTCGGACCAGTCTTCCGTCCGCGATGAATTTCATGAACTCCATCACCAAGCGGCCCTCTCGCTTGCGGAATCGGGACAACGCGTCAAACTCCGCCGCCAGCAATACCATGCCCGCGGTAAGGCGCCGCCGAGTCGCCACGCCAGATTGTCCCGGGTCTTCCTGACCCAGCAGCGACATCGAGAGCCCCGACATTTTCTCCATTACACCCATGCAGAACTGCAACACGGCGAGTGACGCCGGCGGCACTTGCGGCGTCTCTTTGGGCCTCATCCGGTTCTGCGAGATTGCGCCCGGCTGCACCAAGTTGATGGCGCCGGGACGCGCGTAAGTGTCCTCCATTTCGCGCTTTTGACCGAGGGTTATAGCCGTTGTCTCGGCCAAATAGCCGCCTTTTGCGGCCGTCCCCATGATTTCCAAGGTCTGTCGGAAAAAGGCGTTGGCATATCGCTGCGGCGCAATGAAAAGTCGCGCCATCCCGTAAAAGACTCTGTCGCTGATGTCCCAAGCGCCGGTCATCACGTTCCACGTGAAACCTGTGTTGTTGGTCGGAAGTACCTTGGGACCCGAAAGAATCACTCGCCGGCGCAGTAGATAGGCGCGCCGATAAACCCGCCGGCTCGCCTCGGTCCAGTCGGCGATTTCCAGCTTTAGGCGTTCCTTCAAGTAGCGGCGATACCGGTTGAAATCCGCAACGGACAACCAGGTCGTGTCCCCCTCCAGCGGATCGGCAAAATAAAACCCCTGCTCCTGGCGCCAGTATTGGAACTCAAGCACCGGCACCTTATCCGGCTTCTCAGTCGGCCCGGCATTTTTATTCAGCGGCTCGGTCATGATCCAGGGCACGACATAGGAAATCGGACGGTGCGCGCCCTTGCCGAAATCCGGGAAGGCAAGGTCGCTGGCTCCCGACCCCGAAGACGCACGAATGAAAAGCGCCGAATCGGGCCAGCGCTCCACCGCCTCATCGACATCCACGAATTGCTCGCGCGCCATCCAGGGAATCGGGGACGCACTGTCAAGGCCAAAATTCTCCTTGCCAGTCTCTGGCCAGAAGAAATCGGCCGGATCGCAATGGTTGTAGCGCGGGGTGCCTTGCAAATCCGTAGCTTTGGACAAGCCTATATCCACGATGCCAATGCCGGTGACCAGCTTGTCCCAAAAAGCCAGCGACCGCTCGAATGGAGCGCTTGAACTGTCGCAAAACCAGTCGTAATAACGGGTCATCAATTCGCCCTTGCCCATTGCTTCCAGGTTCTCCTGCACTCGTGCCAGCAAAAGCAAGGCCTGCGGCGTGCGCCGCTCGATGCCCGAGGCGAATTTGAGGAACTTCTGGAGTTCGTTGAGCGCGGTATCGGGCCGGCGCTGCGCGCGTAGGATATTCAGGTCTTCATCCGAGAGCTGATGCCCGTCGACAAAGCGCCGGCACTCGCGCGCCTGTTCGCGCCAATTCATCACGTGCGGCTCGCTCAGCGAAAGCACCCGGTTTACATACTTGGCAAACGGCTCCTCGGCCGGCAGCGCGCCCGTCGTTCCGGTGGTTCCAGGCTCGCCCGATTCGAGTTGCGGCGTGAGCGTGGTGATATCATCGGAGGGCAATCCGCGCGGGAGCCCCAGCGTGCCAGTTGTCAGACCGCCAATCCCCGCACCCATCTGATCTCACCGCGAAATTAGTTGCGAGTTGCGTCGGCTGACGGCCATTCCAAGAAACGACTCGGCCCACGCAATCAGCACTTCTACTCTCGATTCGTCCTCGGCGAGGAAGGATTCGCCCACGCAGAGCATGGCCCAGACCGCGTAACGTATAATTTCCAGTGTGAGCAACAGGCTCTCCGTTAACGGCTCGCCAGGCTTTGCGGCCTGTTCTAAGTCGCGCGCGCATCGCATGGCTTCATCACGCGTTGTCTCGTTCCCGCGGTCGAGGAATTTCTCGGCGGCGCGAAAGGCACGTTGAGGCCTGTCGTCTGCTCGATGCAACTCCCACATCGTAAGTCCCCAACTGCCGGCGAACTTTGCTTCCTGGATCAACGCACCACGGCCCATTGTCGTTCCCCCTCACCGAACTGGAAGTCGGGCGAGTTCGCCGCTGCGATTCTGGAAATGAAGCGGGATGCACCGCGGCGGCTCATGAACTGCTGCCAGCGACTCTGCCGGTACGCCATGCGCCAAGCGATTTTGAGGCTCAGGCGGTCATCCTCTTCCCGCTCGCTTAGGTGCAGAAGTTCATTGCAACAGTGCCCGGCGCGAAGCTCTTCCCCGCACCCAACGCAAAGATGACGGTAGCGCATGTCGAACATCACTGGCCTTCCCTCCCAGGCTCGAAGTCCCAATTTTGACGCAGCAAGGAGGCAATCTGCTCAATCACCTCGTCGCGCATTCGCGGCGAGTCCGGCGTCATGGTTTTCAGTGGGCGAATCACGAAATAGAGCACCAGCCCCAGCGCCAACGCCATCAGTTCCTGAATGGTGAAGGTTCCCCACGTTGCCATTTCCCGCTCGGCGGCCTCGGCGACTTTCAACATGACAGAGTCAATCTTGCGTTGGCTCCGCTTGAACGAAAGTTGCTCGACTCGACGCTCAAGCTCCGACATCAGAGACGGTCTCCCTGCCCGCGTCCGTGGTTGGCTCCGGAACGGGCGACTTTTTGCGCGGCCGGCCCCGCTTTTTCTGCTTCGGGCCTTTGTAGACGAACTCCCGAGACCTCCGAGCCATCAGGGCGAGAAGCTCGTTGGTCTGGCACAGAGCTTTGCGAACGTCTATCAACTCCCGTTCTAACTGCGCCTTCTGCTGGCAAATCGAGCTTTCGGCTGAACTCAGCATGGCAAGGCGTTCGTGCAAAATGTCGTCCATGCTGGGCAACTTGTCGACCATGATGATACGCCCAGGTGGGACACCGGCGAGTGCCGTTTTGGGTTGGGCGGCTGCCCCTTCTTGCCGTTGCGGAGCTGCTGCGGGCTGGCCTGGGGGCGGCGCTTGCGCGTGCTCGTTCTTTTGCTGCATCCCCACCGTGATGCCCCAATCACTCTCGAGCTTGGAGAGGACTTCCACCAGCTCGACATTACTTCGCCGCATCATTTGCCAATAGTGGACGGCCTCTTGCGGAAATACCGCATCTTTCACAGCGCTGGTCGGTAAGCTCGCCAGTTGATCTATCCCAAGTGGAACGGCCAAGACTGGAGGCGTCCTTGCAACAAAGGATTCCAAGTGGCGGACAGACTTATCCGGCAACACCCGTGTCAGCGTTATCTCGAAATCGGGCATCTCGACCCTCCTAGGAAGTCTCGCCGCGCTTGACAATTTCCAAGCGCCGACCATACGCGGACGTCGCCGCGCGTAAGATGCGCAACGCGGACTCCAAGTCGTCCTGGGAATAACTTAGACCAAGCTGATCGATGAGCCGTCCCAACCTGATCAGCTCGGCAAGGTCGAGGCCCTCAAGCATGCCTGATCTTTCCTAAAACCGGGATTCCCAAGAGCCGCCCCCGAAAGATGGTTCGCTCTCCACGAAATCCTCGCTTTGCGGAACGATGGCCTCAGCGTAGTGCTCTATCACAACCTCAGGATCATGAATCCGGGCAAGAGAATCAAGCATATCGTCATGTGGCACGCTGTTTTCTCCGGCCCAGGGCAGATACTCGCGCGTGATGAAGTGCTCCACTAAATCCAAGCGCGACCCGTCGATCAGGGTGCGCATCATGCGTTTGGGAATCCAAATCCGGCCGTCCCGAAAGTCAGAAACAAGCTGGATGATTCGCTCTTCCTTGCGCAAGCGCCCCCCGACCAATCCCTTGATAGCCTTTCGTCCGACCGCCAACACCGGGACGTCCTGAAGCCCCTCATCCTTCAGCCGCAAGTTGAGAAAGTAGGAGTCCGAATGGTAGCCGTACTCCTCATAAACAACCAAACGCGGATGCCACAACGCGGTCAAACGGCAAAGATGGGCGATTCGCTCGCCAGGATCGAGCCGGTCCAGAACCCCGTCCACCCAAAACAACCGGCGCCCAGGACCCGCGGCCAGCACCCAGATGCAAGTCCGGTCGTGGGTTCTGCCCTTGCCCAACGCGGGGTCGCAGAAAATGTAGGCGGGAAAGGAGAACAACCGCCCGGGAGAGATCGGGCTGCCGACAAGTACCGGCGTTCCGTCGGGAGCCTGGGCGTATTCAGGCTCGGCGTGCTCGGACAGGTAGAACCGCAGCCACTCGCGCTGAAATCCCTGAATCGCGCGCGGCCGAGGCATCTGCTGCCACTTCGCCTCCCAGATATACGAGTCCTCCTTGGCCTCCTCGTACCGCTCCCTCCCGTAGAAATCCTCCCACAAATAAGGCCCGTCCGGCGTCTCTTGAGCGCGAAGCGCAAGCACCTGCCACCGCGCACCCTCTTCCTCCAAAACGCGAGCGGCAAAATCGCGCACGGCCCACCGAGTCATCGCCAGTACAATCGCCGACCCCGGCCGCATTCGGTCTTTGAGCACGGCCCGGTACACGTTGTATAGATTGGTCTGGACCGCGTCTGATTCGGCGTCCTCAAGATTACGCACGGGGTCATCAATGACCAGCAAGTCCCCTCGCCGACCGGTCACGGCGCCCGTCATCCCGAAGGCGTAAAAGGCGTTGCCTTGGTTCGTCCGAAAGTACCCCTTGGCCCGGTTCGAGCCGGCAAGCCGGACGTGAGGGAAGGCAAGACGGAAAGCGCGACTGTTACTGACTGCGTCCCGAACGTAATCCCCGAACTCCCTGGCCAACGGATCGGTATGCGCCATGAGGATCGCGTTCTTGCCCGGATTCCTGCCCAAATACCACGGAATGAACGTCTTCGTTACGATGTCCGTCTTCGCGTGACCTGACGGTATGAAAATCGCCAGACGGCTTATCCGCCCCTGATTGACGAGTTCCAAAGCTGGGATGAGTTTTTCCTGTTGAAAGGGAACGTACCTGTAGGTCGGGAACTGCGCAAGGTAGAAGTCTCCGAGCGAGTCGTGCAATTTCGCTCGCTCTTCGGCAATCCATGCGCCGCTGCGCGCTGCCGCTGCTGGCATCGATTACCCCGGCGAAACCGGCGGCGCTGCCCCCGAGTCTGCACCCTCCGTCCCGCCCGTCGGCTCCGACTTCGAGCTGTCCCCCCAAATTCTGGCCGCCGACAGCGCGTAGTAGCGTGCCACCGCCGGTTGGTTAACTTCCGCAGTAGCGATCTCCCAAATCAGGTCGTGCGGACACTTTGTCCGCAAAAACCGTGCAGACGGGCAAAGAAGGCAAAACTTCCGCGAGCGACGCATGTTCGCGTCCCGGCGTTCGATGAGCATGCCGATGCGGCCCACGAGCACGCGCAAATCGGCGGCCTCCTTGGCTAATAGAGCGCGCAGCTCCTCTGCTGCCGCATCCCGCCGCATATCCAAGGCGAGGGGGCGCCCCTCGCTCGCGCCAGTGACAACAGCCTGATACTCCACAGAACCTTCACGCCTTCGGAGCTTGCTCCGCTTTCCTCGCCGTGCCATCAGTCGTCACCTCCTCTAATTCAAGGCTCGTCGCCGCTTGCTGTCGCCGCTCCCGGGCCTCCTTCAACTTGTCCAGCGGTAAATCCTCGCGCCCTATCTCCAGGTCCCGCAAGCCTCGCTCCGCTAGGTCCAGGCGCACCAGATGGCCAAACCATAGCGCCATCGTGCGCAGGATCTGCAGCTGGCCCTCCAGGTCGTCCTTGTGCCGGCAGCGAGAATACACCCGCGCAAGCTCCCGTAACACCCGCTCGCATTTATCCCGCGTCCCGTCCCGATGCTTGTACCATTTCGAGGCCGATACAAACCGCTGGTAGGCACTCAACTCCGCCGGCGTCATCTTCGCAAACCGGTTGGCTCCCCCGCGCCGCTTATCCTCCAGCGTGAGCCGATGCCCCGGTCCGGGTCTGCCCGGCGGCTCCACCCCCATTATCCCCGCCCTATCTGCCATCTGTCACCTGCTGCCCTCTCCTACTGTACCCCCTCCTCGCCCCTCCGCCTATACCCCCCTCAACCCACCCCCCTCCCTACTGAGAGGGGTTCAAGACCACCAGGAGGACCCCGGTTCGGGGCAGCGAAGGTGCGGCCTAAGGTATCCCCTACGCGCCGTGGGCTTTTTGTATTTTGGCGGAATTACAAGAAAAGGCGCGCGCGCGGCCGCCAGCGCGCAGCGCGCCGGAGATCGGGCGCCGGCGCCTCGGCCGCCGAGGACGCGCCAGTAGCACGCCTGCTGCTCTGCACGTCGCCTGCTCTGCACGCTCGCTCCTCTGCACGCCTGCTGCTCTGGGCGCTGGACGCTCTGGCTGCTTTGCGGGGACGTGGCCAGCGCGTCGCGTCGCCAGTGCGGCACCAGGGCACCAGGACACTAGGACACCATGACACCACGACGCCAGCACGCCAGCAGCCTGCGATGCAGGCTGTCTGTCTATCTGTCTGTCTGTCTAGACAGATATCTGTCTAGACAGATCTGATAGGAAGGGGGGGAGGGCACCGCCCTTGGGCTAGGCCAGCACCCGCGCGAAAATAAATCCCCTACGCAGACAAGGGGAAACCGCACTTCTCGCGATTTTCTGCTCTAGGGGCTTGACAGTAGCGACACTATGCACTAGATTGACTAGTAGATAAACCGCAGCCCCGGCCGCCAGGCCGGGCAAGAGGGAGAAGAGACATGGCACAGCAGAATCAACCCACCGTCGTTGACGTCGCCTACGTCCCCGACCCCGGCCGCTTCAGCGCCGGCACGTGGAAAGAGATGACAGTGAAGGAGCTACTCGAGAAGATCGCCGCAGCGGACGCCGTCGCCGCCACCGCCGTCGCTGCCACGTACGCTGCCAGGGACGCCGACCCCGCCGACGCCCGCGCTGCCGACGCCCGCGCCGCGGACGCGGTCTACGCGGTCGAGCGCGCCTACGTCGCCACCCACGTCGCCCTCGTCGCCGCCCGCGCCTACGCCGCCGCCAACCCTCACTAAGGCGAGCCACCGCGCCCAACCGGGCGCGGGTAAACCGCAAGCGGGGTGGCAAGCCCCCGCAAAGCCCCGGCCACGAGGCCGGGAGAGGAGAGGAGAAGGGAGATGCGACGACGTTTCAAGTGCGACCCCAAGTGGATCACCGTGAAGTATCCGGCGAAGTGCGCGAAGTCCGGTTGTGCAACCGCGATAACGGCGAACGAACGCGCCTTCTACTACCCCGAAGATCGAAGCCTCTACGGCGACCGATGCGGACACGGCGACGAGGCCGACCACGACTTCAACGCCCATCGAATCGACGAAGCCGGCTACTGAGCGAGGAGGCAAGCTCCCGCGCAGACCCGGCCCGAGGCCGGGAGAGGAGAGGACCATGGAGATCACGATTCATCTATCAGCGGACGCATACGACGCCTATTCTACCGCCGAGCCGCCGGCGCTGCTGGCGCGCATCGACCAGACCATCGCGCACGAGGTAGCCGCGCGCTACCAGTGCGATGCGATCGTGCGGCGCGACCTGCCCGGAGGCGCACGCACAGAGGTCGATGTCCAGCCCACCCCGGAGGGGGTGGATCTGGACGATATGGTCAGAGGCGTCCTGGCGATGCTCGACCCTGCTGCCGACCGCGCGTGCGACGCCTACGCGCGCGACGCCCAGTAGGCGAGCCACGCCGCCCGACGGGGCGGCGGTAAACCGCAAGCCCGGTGGCAAGCCCGGGCGCAGACCCGGCCGCTGGCCGGGAGAGGAGAACCGCAATGACGCATCAAGATGCCCCGTTTCATGTACGCCTCCAGCAGGAGGCGATAAAGTTCCTCCCAGTGGCTTGGGAGACACGAGGGACGCAAGGGCTCCTGCCCGAAGCGGCCCCCGGCATTTATTCTTCGTATTGGTGCCGGGCGACGGGCACTGTCGATGTGCAAGGCCCCACGTTGCGCATCGACACGATTCGCGGCTCCATCGTGTTACGCGGAGGAGCCGTTCACTTTTATTCTCCGCCCGCTTGGGGTGAGGGCGGTGAGTTAGCGTCATGGTCGTGGCGGGGTATCGAGTTCTTGCGTTCCCGGATAGTGAAGATCGCCCGTGGACTGTTCACCCCACGACATTACCGACGTGCTGGGGTTGCTTACAGTTCGCTTCCGTATCGCGTGCGAAGACGCATTGAGGCGCGCATCGGCTTGCCAACCGAAGGCGAATTACGTCCTCGTGCATCGTTCTTCGGGCCAGAATCGTGGAGCGGGCGGGCCTCGTAACGGCCCACCGCAGGAGTAAGAGATGACACTGAAAAAGCTGCTCGAGAAGAGCGCCGACGCCGAGCACGCTGCTCGCACCGCCGCCGAAGCCGCCGCTTTCGCCTACACCGCAGCCAAGGCCGCTGACGCCGCTAACGACGACGCTGTCGCCAAGGCCGCCGTCGCCAAGGACGTCACCGGCTTCGCCGCCGCCTGCGACGTCGCCGCCGCTGCTGACGACGCTCGCAATGCCGCTGCAGTCGCCCGCGAGGCCACCATCGCAGCCGCCCGCGCTGCCGTCTACGCAGTCATCGAGGCCGACGCCGCTCGCGCCGCCGTCCACGCCGCCGCCATCGTCGCCGCCGGGCTCGAACAGCGGTGGGAAACCCAGAAATTGCTCGAGGCGCTTGCCGCCCGCTAGAAAAGCAGGAGAGCACAAATGCCCAGGCCCCAACTGTTCGCACCGTGCCGCAAGCGCGAACACGACGACTGCGTCGGCGCTTACTGGTCCGGCCCGGGTAGCTTGTCGGGCGAGACACGCGTGGTCTGCGACTGCTTGTGCCACCGCCAAAAAGCGCTCTGGGCAACGGACCCCCCGCATCCCGAGTTGCCGTTCAAGCCCACGAGGACGACCCGATGCTAGCGAAAGTCCTTCAATTCCGGCCGGTTCGGCGAATCGTCACGCGACGACCGCCCGGACCAGTCGATCCCACTCGCCGCCGACATCTGTTGCCCGAGGAAGTCGAGGCGTTAATCCGCGTCGCCCCGTGGCCCGACTCAGCCGCGATTCTCACTTGCTGGGTGCACGGCTTGCGGATGCAAGAATTCGCGCGCTTGCGCTGGGAGCAAATCGATCTCGCGCGGCGTGTTCTGCACATCTGGCGTCTGAAACACGGCTTGGCCGCCGACCATCCCATCCCGCAGCGTGAAGCTGCCAACTTGCTGCGTTTGGCGGAAGGGATGAAGCCAAGCGAGCTGGTTTTCCCCGCCCCGCGTGGCGGCCCCTGGAGCGAGCCTGCGTGGACCTATCGGCTGCGGCGCGCCGCCCGAGCCGCCGGGCTCGAGCATTTGGGAGTCCACCCGCACATGCTTCGACACGCTTGCGGCTACTACCTGACCAACGAACGAGGCTGGGACATCCACCGCGTCGCCGCTTACCTCGGTCACCGGAAACTCGAGGTGACGCGCGGCTACGCACAACTCGCCCCGCGCCAATTCGCTGGCGCTTGGGAAGATGTTTAAGCGCTGGAGGGAAAGGAACCCTATGGTACTCCAACACACGTACCTGAGACTGACCGAGGCCGAGTACGAAGAACTGAAACGTCGTCTGCGAGTTGCCGACTTGTCGATCAGTCGCTTACTGACGCAAGTCTGTCGCCTGGTGCTGCGAGGCGCCATCAAGCTGCAACCCAGCAAAGATGGCATCAAGTTGCAACCCGTAGAAAAGCAGGAGGTTCCCAAATCGTGATTTACATCGTCACGCTGTCCCGCTGCGACGGCCGCAGCGAGCTGCTGCAACGCAGAGTGAGCGCGGACTCAAAGAGTCAAGCAAAACGCGAGGCCGCCCTAGCCGTGCATGCCACCGGCCAGAAGGGGTATGTAGCTGTCTCCGCCAAGCTCGCAACCTTCGCGCCTTAAGGAGAACCGCGGTGCTGTTCACCACCAGACAATTGCTCCACAAAAATTACGCGTGCACCAAGCGTTTCCGCCACTTTTTCCGCCGCTACCACCGGGTCGATGAGAACGAACTGATCCCGCTTATCGACGTGCTGGAGAGAAACGGCCTCGATGACGCGCTCTGGTGTCTCCGCGCCACCACCGTGCCTTGCGAGAGCTTCGCCCGGTTGTTCGCCGCCGACTGTGCCGAACACGTCCTGCCGCTGTTCGAAACGAACTTCCCCGACAACCCAGCCCCCAGGCGGGCGATCGAAGTCGCTCGCCAACTCGCGCGCGGCGAAGCGACAGGCCAAGAGTGCCGCGACGCTCGCATCGCCGCGCTCGCAGCTTGCGACGCCGCCGCCGACGAAGCGGTAGTCGTTCCCGGCGCAGCCGCGTCGGATGCCTACCTCGCAGCCTCCGCCGCTGCCTACACCGCCGCCGTCGCCGCTGCCTACACCGCCGACGCCGCCGCCGACGAAGCCGCCGAACAAGCCGTGGCCGCCGCCTGCTTCGCCGCTCGCGCTCCCGCCGAAGAGGCCGCCGCCGCAGCCGCCGCCCGCGC
>JAEHJW020007713.1_pt1 | contig 55739 bp, 75 predicted proteins | sample 9271431 | NCBI WGS metagenome assembly JAEHJW02 | reverse complement strand
GGCAAAAGATTGTTTACAGTAATTCCATAAGGTGCGAGTTCACGAGACAATGTTTTCGACCAGCTTGCCATTGCACCACGGATGGTATTCGACACTCCGAGACTTTCGATAGGCTGTTTCACACTGATAGATATTACATTTATTATTCTCCCAAATCCTGCTTTCTTCATTTCGGGTAATAAAAGCTGAACAAGTAGCTGGCTCATAATTATATGTTGATTGAATGCTTGTCTTAGGTGTTCAAATTCAGCAGAATTGATTTCACCAGGTTGAGGTCCACCTGCATTATTAACCAGAATATGATAAATTTTGTCAGGAGGTATTTCGCTTTTTATTTTTTGAATAGCATTTTCCGGTTCAGAAAAATCAACAGAAACAAAATCATGTTTTTGTTTTAGAATAACAGAAAGTTCACTTAAAGCAGTTTTCAGAGCATCTTCATTTCTTGCCAATAGAGTTACACTTGCTCCCATTTCGGCAAGACGCAGAGCGATTGCTTTACCAAGACCCTGGCTGCTTCCGCAGACTAAAGCATTTTTTCCGTCAAGACGTAAATTCATTTTAATAAAAGATTATTTTAACATAGTAATAATGCAAATTAAATTACATTAATTTGTCCTGCAAGAAACAATTTCTAAAATAGTATTCATATTCTTGTCATTCTGAACGAAGTGAAGAATCTAATTTGTTTAGTGGTGCTTTTTAAGAGATTCTTCACTGCGTTTGAATAACATCTTTATCAAATTAGAAATACCCTGCAAGAAACTGCTTTGTATTTACAAAAAAAAGTCGGAATTTTGTATTCCTAAAATTATACCATTAGGAGGGTTCGCATAATGGTATTGCAGCGGTCTTGAAAACCGCCGGGCGTCAGCCTGTGGGGGTTCGAGTCCCTCACCCTCCGCATAAAAAATGAAGCTTCAATTACTTTGAGGCTTTTTTCGTTATATTCTAATTTATAATTAATTTCTATTTAACACGTTTACAAAATAATATAAAAATTTAATGTTTTTTTCTGATTGTAATAATATGAAAAAAATCAAATTAATACTGTTATTTATAAGCATATCATTTATTCTCTTTTCATGTGGAGATGACAATCCGACAAATGGTAATCAGACAACATTACTTCCTACAAAACCCGGTTCATACTGGGTATATATGAATTATATGCTCGATTCAAACAATAACCGGATGCAGAGAAATCCTACAATTGATTCGACTGTTGTGGGAGGGAGTATTACATTGAATGATACAACAGGTTCGATATTTATAACATACAGTATTGATAACAACGGAACAAGTACGGGTGATACCGTTTTCTATCATACAAACAAAATGAAAGTATTTGCTTTTACAAACTTGATTGATTATATGCTCAAGGATTTGCTATTTGGTTCAGGCATAACATATACAGAACAATGGATGAAACTTGTAGATGCAGATGACGAAGACTGGCGTGTTTATGAAGGAGAGATTCCTGAAACAAGTGTAATCATAGGAACAGTTTCAGGTATAATGACAGCTTTCGGAACAAATTCAGGAACTGAAACAATAAATGTAGAATCAAACACTTATAATGCACGTAAATTCACAATTAAAACTCTTTTCACAGGAAATTTTAAATTCCAAAATTATACAATACCTCTTAACCTCGAAAGAAAAACATATTTATATTTTGTTGAGAATATTGGTTTGGCTAAAACTATAACCGAATCAATGAAAATCGAAATATCCCCTTTTCCTGCGATGCCTATTCCCGGGGAAGAACAAATATTAATCAGACATCATATAGCAAATTAATTTGTAAATAAATTATGAGGAAAAAATGAGAACATTTAAACTACTAACTTTAGCACTTCTATCAATTGTTTTTATCGTGTTGAGCTCGTGTTCAAGCGATAATCCTACTAATAATAATCCGCAGGGTGATTTCGCCTTTCTGAATATAGGAAATTGGTGGATTTATGAGAGATATGTCATTGATTCCGCAGGTAATAAATCCGGTGATTCATATTTCGATTCAACATTTGTAACCGAAACTGAAGTTGTGTTAGGTAGAACGGGGGCTTTTAAGGTGAAAACTGAAAATGAAGGTATCGAAGACATTGAAGATTATTATTATACGGAAGGTGAAAAATGCTTTATTCATTCTGATTTTATAAATCATACATTGAAAATAATGTTAAAGGAAATGTATGACAAGCTACCAATTTCGCTTGAAGATATGTGGGTAAAACTCGCAGATTATAATAACGACTCATGGCTTGTAAAAGTTGATTCAATTCCACCAACAGAAATTGTTACCGGTGTAACAATTAACGGTATCTTTCAGGTAAGCGGCAGAAAAGGTATAACAAAAAATATAACGGTCAGTTCAAAATCATTCAATGCTCAGGAGTTCAAACTATTTTTTACATTTGAAGGTTATATTAGCCTTGCACCAACAGTAAAGCAAACTTTTACAATTACCATACATTCCTGGTTTGATAAAAAAGTCGGAATACTCCTGCAGACTTATGATGAATCAAAATTTGCAGTTCCATTATTTGGAACTTATATGTTTGAAGGATTCGAGAAAAAATTATTAAGATATAATGTTGTTGTAATAATTAACGAATAATTAAAAGAGGTAAATATGAAAATTACAAAATTAATTTATCTGAAATTGATTTTATCTTCATTATTTTTAATTAATTCGTGTTCCGAAACAACTACTACTTCGGATATGCCAAAAATAATGTCATTATCGAAAACAGTTGCTGTTGTCGGTGACACCTTAGTTATTAGCGGTTATAATTTTGTTTCTCCTCAGCCAATAGGCGCCCATGCAGTATGCGGAGGCACACAGATTATCAATTATATAAGCTGGTCCGATTCCACAATAGTATTTTTAATCCCAACTGATGCAGTAAGCGGGCAGGTTGTTGTTATTGTTAATAGCAAAACAAGTAATGAATTATCTATAACGATACATAAGAATTATTTCCCTTCCTCTGTGGGAAATTACTGGATTTATGAAAATTTTACTCTTGATGACCAGGGTAATAAGAACTTGAATTCCAGAATTGAAGATTCTACGGCAATTACCTTAACATGGGAATTATATGGTAAATATTGTGATATTTACACACATAACTATGACTTTTCAACTAAGGAACAATATTATTATACAGAGAATGGGAAATTATATGCAACAGTAGCTGAAATAATGCCTGAAAAAAGTCAAATGCCATTACCTATTGATGTCCCTAAAGCATGGATTGTAATAGCCGATCCTGATTCATTATTATGGGAAGTTTTTTCCCAAACTTTTAATAATGAAGATATTGAAATTCCCAATTTTGGTAAAGGCAAATTAACCGGAACATTTGCACTTAAAATGGAAAAAGGAGAGAAGAAACCCATAAATACAGGTGAAAATCAAACGTTGAGTGTGATGTCACAAGAGTATAAAACACTTTATACATTTGATGGAAATATTAAAGTAGGAATTTTTGAATTCCCATTATTTTTCATTGTAACCGAGCATCGCTGGTATGGAGAAAACATTGGATTAATATTGCAAAGACTTGACTCTAAAACAATATCCTTGGGAGGATTATATAACTATAAAATTATTGGAAGTGAATCCGGTATGCTGCGTTATCATGTAAGCCAATAAATTGAAAAAGTAATGGCACGACATTCCGTGTCCTTACAATCTTATCAATAAAAAATTTTCCGAGCCAACAGGCGGACTCGAACCGCCGGCCTGCTCATTACGAATGATAAAATATCATATTATTTTATTCATAGTTACAAAAACTGGTGACCTTAAAGCGACCTTATAATTATCAATTTATTCTTTTATTTCATGATAAGGATCATACAAAATAATATATAAAATTGAACTATGTCCAACAATAAAAAAAATTCTAGGGGATTTAATTCCTTTACTTCTTGAACTACCTTTTGGATGAGTATATAAAGCAAATTGTCCAATACTTGGTAATTCCTCATCTTTTATATGTTTTTTTCCTGAAATAATCTTTATTAAACTTAGCAATTTTCCTCTGGGATTATTATAGATATGGAAATGTTCTTTAAAATCACTATCATCAATTAATTCATTTAATGTTTTATTTGAAATATCTTTTACTTTTTTAAAGTATTTAATAATATCAAAATTATTTAAACATTTTTGTGAAAAAGAAAAATCTGTTTGTTTGATATCAATGTAATCATAAGAAAAAAATATAGGGAAATTCGATATTTGTCCATTGATTATTTTATCACCAAAATGATATTTTTTTATGGGTATATCGGTTTCTGGAAAAATGTATGTCATAAAAATTATGAAATACTTTTTTGATTTAATTTCGATGAGTAAAATTCAAACATATCATCAATAGATATCTGATTATTAGAATATTCAAAAGGTTTGCAGTCTTTTCTTGCTTTATTCCATGGATCTTCTGAATGTGTTAAAAGTACTAATTTATCATGAGACATAGTAGCATAATTACCTATTACAGCATTAAGAAATTCAATTTGATTTTTTGATAATACATTTAATTTATCAATTGAATCTTTATATTCACTTTCTAATTTATCAAGCTTATCTTTTTTATACTCTAATCTATTGTACATTTGAAAATCTTTAAATTTATTATAAACTGAACGATATACAGGTCCATTTACCCATGCTTCAGGAACCTCATCAAAAATTTGATTTTTACTAAAATAAACAAGATGCCATGCTTGGATATAATAAAGTAATTTTTGCAATTTTAAATGACTTATTGATATTTCGTTTTTAATACAATGAAGCAAAACAAATGAGGCAATGTCAAGAATATTTACTTTGCCAATTTTCATAATTTATCCCAATTGGTTAAATAATTAGATTAATTATTCTCTAATTCAATCCAAATATAATCAATATGACTTGTTAAGTCAAGTAATATTTTGGTAAATTTTAATGAATTCTGATGAATTTTAATAAATTTGTTTAATATTAACCAAATTGTAATTATTTACTTATTCAATCACCACACTCGTCTCAATCTCAATCATTAACACCGATGTGGTTTTTGCTCCTCGGGGCCGTTGTTTTCTATTTATATCGAACTCTGATTCTGCATATATTTTGCTTTTTTCATTGCTAAAATCATATCAGGCCCCCTGAAGATTGCCTGCAATTCCTGGGAAGCTAATAAGTCATAAAGTCTGTCCAATCTATTAGCAAGTGCATTGTTTGAAATATTCACTGCCATTTGAACTGTCTGTTTGAGTTGTTCATCCCGGAATATCCATTCCCTGTTAATTCCTCCTAATTTAGAACCATCTCCGGCAATAAATTTTGTTGGTGTATCAACACGGCCACCGGTTTCAAATGAGGATATACTTTCTAAAATTGGATTTGCTACTGCTCGGATAAGGGGTCTTAATAGAGCTTCTGCAACCGGTATAAGTGCTAAATTTAATGGGAATGGTAAAGCTGCTGCCCATTCAACAACAGCTGGTGACGCTAACCAACCGAGAATCATTGCTTCAACTTTTTTCTCAAGAAATCCGGTTATTAATTCTAATGTTTCTTTCATTGCATCATGCATAGCCCCTTTATCACCGGCAAAAAGACGAGTTAAACCTTCGCTCACCTCTGTTCCCATAGTATCGAGAAGAACATTAGTTTCATTACCCTTTGTTGCTAATAAATCTTTTGTATCACTTAAATTTTTAGCTAATTCTTTAAGTCTATCTTCTTCAGTTTTTGATACAGCTATGTTATGTGATTTTTTAAAGAGAATTGCATTTTGTAAAGTATCATATTCATCTTGTTGTGCTTTTTGTGTTTTTTCCAATAACTCTTTATCTTTTTGCATTTGGGCATAAATTTCTATGCCTTTAATTGAATTTTCCAATGCAAGTTTTCTATTAGCTAATTCCTTCTCTTTTGCTTCTTTTTCAGCAGCAAATTTCTCATCTAATTGTTTCTTTTTATATTGAAACTCCTCTTCCGAAAGCAACTCATATTCTTTTTGTTTGTCAAGTATTTTTGAACGTTCATCCTGATTATTTTGTAATTTTCTGAGTTCATCGTTTAATTGGTTATCATAAAACTTTGACCGTGTTTGATTGTATAATTCATTGAACTGCTTTGCCATTTCGATGAGCTTGTCGTATTTCTGATTAGTAAGCTCGATTTCCTTTTGTGATTTCTCCTGGATGTCGGCTATGATTTTCTCGGAACCGGTCTTAATAATCTCACCCATCCTTTTTTCTAAATCAAAAATTTTAGTTTGTAGTTCTATCTTTGCTTTATCATCGGTTTCTTTCAATAACTTAGAATTTAAATCATCAATTTGCGATTGCACAAGATTAACCATTGCATCAGTAGTACCTTTTATATCAAATCCAATTTCAAGGTCAAACTCCAATTGTTTCATTTGAAGTTCTTGTTGAAGAGATTTAAGTTCATCGGGAGAGACTTTTAATTTTAAATTTGTTTCAGTAGTTAAAGCATCTTGAATGGCCTTTAAAAATTCCTGAATATTTTCTTCTTTTGGTTTTGTGTTTAAATTTGCAAATATATTTTTATATAAATCAAGTTGATTTGAAAGTAAAGTTGTTTTACGTTCGGCTAATAGTGTCTCTTCTTCAGCATTTAATTTCGCTTCTTTTCTTTTACCTGCTAACACTTCTTCTATTGCTATTTGGTTCACAGAATATTCAAATTTATCAAAGTCAAGTTGTAATGATAATTTTGCTTTTTCATAACGTTCTTCTGCAATTTCTGATAATGTTTTTCCTGATTTTTTTTCCTGTTCTGTAATTCCTATTCGTTTTTTATTTTCTTCATTTATTTTATTATAACTATCTAATTTTTTATCTAAATTTTGAGCATTTTTTAATTCAGCGTCATATTCGGCTTGATTAAAATCCTCACCTTCCTTTTTCTTTCGAATCATTTCATTTAATTTACCTAAAGAAGTATTCAGTGCTTCACTCGTAGTTTTATTAACCTGTTGCCATGCTCCTGCTAAATCCTGAACTACTGGCACAGTTTGTTTAATTTTATCAAGTTCTTCTTTTGTAATTCCAAGAATTTTTATTAATTGGTCATCCGTTATACCCCAATCTCTGTTTAATCCTTGGACTACTGAACTCATATCTTTGCCTTTTTCCGCAGCAGATTTCCAAGCATTTTTTATTGATTCCGAATCCACTCCTTTGGAAATTTGTTTTGAAAAGAATTCGGCAGTATCGGCAGCGATAACTTGTTTAGTAGCTTCTAAAACTTCTTTTTGCTTTTCTCTATAACCTTTAAAACCTTCGATAACTTTTGCCTGTAAATCATCAGGTAAATCTTTGAACCATGGATTATCTTTTAATTGCGCGAATGATTCATGATATGCACGGTTTAATTCAGTTAAATTAGTAGCTTTTTTCATTCCTTCATATAAAGGTGCTAAATCCTGTGCAACTTTGCCTGTAGTTATATTATCGCCAAAAAAGTCTCCTAATCTCTCTGTTAAAATACTAATTGGTGCTTCCCAAAACCTGCCCCATCGAGTTTCATAAGTACCGATTAAATCATTTATATCTTCTCCGGTTTGCTGAACAGCATTTTTAGCAAGAGCAACATTCAATTCTAATTCAAACTTTTGTTCACCTCTCAACGTCGCTTGTAAACCAAGCAATTCTTTTTGAGTTTGCGGAATTATAGAGGCTAAATTTTTTAGATTTTCAGCAAAAGATTTTGAAGTATCTACAAGTTTAGGATAAGCATCTTTTAAGGATAACAAAGCATCTTCAAATCTATTAGTTTCTTCGGCAGTTTTATTTTGTTTTTGTCCAAGTTCGGTATATGATTTTATTAATTCTAAATTAGATTTTGCGGTTTCAATATTACTTTTAGTTTCTTCAATATTCTTTTCTATTTTTTCCTTTTGTCCTTCCAAATGATGTCTTTGCTCTGCGGTTGTAATTGTAATCATATCATTTAGAACTTTCATTGCACCGACTAAAGCAGCAATGCTTGCAATAGCCAATACATAAGGATTCATATTCATAACATTATTTAATATCCTTTGTGCCGCTGTTGTTCCTTCGGTAGCTGCCGTTTCAGCAAAAAGGGCTTTAATTTTTTTGGGAATCCATGTTAATACTAATACTGACTTTTTTGCAATCATTTCACCAAGAGCCAAATTTTGCCAGACATAAGCAGCCGTTAATATAGCCAATGGAGTGGCAATAGTCAGCAATACTTCTTTATGTTCTTCAATCCAATGGGTTGTTTCTCTAACCCCTTTTGCCATTCCTAAAACGGTTGGTACAACTTCAGTTCCAATAAAATCTATCAGCGGACTTAATCCTTCGACTAACGTTAATCCTACATTCTTTTTCAAATCCATTAAGGCATTTTCAAAACGTTCCATTGCACCAACAGGACGCTGAGCCTGTTCTGTCATAAGTTCAAACATCGGGTTCATTTTTTCTAAAGCTACACGTGTCAATTCGGCAGGTTCAGTAATACCTTTTAATGCAGTAGCCAAAGCAGGGAAAGTCATTTTCAACCTACCGAGATTCGCTTCTGCTTCAGGATCAGCCAGCCCTCTTGAAAACACCCTGATAATCATCGAGGCATCAACTAAACCCCCCGATGCTTTTGTCAAACCGACAGCAAGTTTTGTTATATCCTCATTCATCTTCCCTGTCGAACCACCAAGTAATGCGGCTTGAGCGGAATAGTCTCTGATAGCAGAAGCACCAACACCAAACTCCTGAGATAAGGCAGCAGCAAATTCTTTTGTCTGTCCCATTTGCTTTTCCATATCCTCGCCTGCTAACCCAGCCGATGCGAACCCAAGCTCCATTCTCTCAAGATTTTCATGTAATTCTTTACCGGCTTCGAATATACTTTCAATTCCCTGGGTAATTCCCATGAAACCCTGGGTAAGCATCGAGCCCCCAAACATTGCCAGCATCATTGAGGGGATTTCCTTTAAGGATTCCTGTAATCCATGTTTTGCTTCATTTCCTACATGTTTACCTTCACCATGTGCTTTGGGACCTGCACTTCCGATTCCGTGTGCAATACCCTCACCTGTTTCCTTACCGGCTTTTGCTCCTCCCTCTTTTAAATTAGCCATATTAGCTTTTATTTGATTAAAAGCTTCACCAAGCTGACCGACATCAATATTAGCAAATGAATCATTAAGAGCTGAACCAAATGCTTCTATCTGGTCTGGTGATAAAGCATCAAACATTCCTTCGAGAGGTCCCAAATCAATATTGCCTATATTTTCAAGAAGGGAACCAAATTCAACAGATAAATCCTGAAGAGCAGTATCATCGAATGATGATGATAAATCCTCAAATATTTGAGTAACATCAACTCCGCTTTCCTGAATCTGTTTCAGTCCTGCAATAGTATTATTTATCGCTTCCGGAGAAAGAAGGTCTTTCGGGAGTTTACCTTCCAAAACCTTACTTAATTCAACTGCAACTTTATCGGCAGTGCCTTTGTCGTAATCCATTTTGACAATAAAGTCAACCAGGTATTTAAGGTTTTGATTCATTTACAATCTTGCATTCAATATATTTTCCAAGTAATCCATTGCCAATAAAAAATTCTGATTCAATACAGCCTGGTATTGTGTTATGTCATTATTTAAATGAGGCACATACCAAACTTTTATGATGTCTTCTCTTTGCCTTTTTTTGAGTTCTCCTTCGTTGTTGATGTTTTCGATTCTGACTCGTTTTTCAATATATTCGAGCTGTTTCCTTTCATATTCCCTATCACTTGCATCAAAGTCAACAATGTTCTTTGACTCGTTTTTTCTTTTAATTTGTTCGGCAATAACATGGATGCTATCCATGGTTCGCCGATACCGGTAAAAAAATCGGTGATAACCTCCCTGAACTGGACATAATTTTTATTCCCTTTGGAGTCTTCACCTTTCAAAGAGATTATTATGTCCCTTATGAATTTTGAATAAATTTCATCTTTGGGTTTATTCTCATCATTTTCCAACATGAATAAATAACTATAAAGAGTTGACCGATAGTTTGCACTACCGCTATTGACTTTATCATTAAAACTTGGTGCAGGATTTTCTTCCTGGTCAACTATAAAAAGCCCGAGTGAATGAGCCATTTCACACTGCCATATATTTAGAAAACCGAAATTATAAACGAGCTTTCCTTTCTCGGTTTCAATTGTTATAGTTTTATGCAGTAGTTTATCAGTAATATCTTCACTCATATAATCTCCATTTAATTATTGAAAAATCGGGTATTCTTTAGCAAACATCCTGAACGTTGTTGATGAACCGGGTTCAAAAGGAACCTTAGTTAAATCTGCAACAAAACCTTTCAGCTTAATTGTCAATCGCGGCCTGAACTGGACATATCGAATTTCATAACTGAATGTGCAAATCTTTTCGAGATGACATTCGAAGCCGTCAGTAGCATTTATTACATGAGGTGGAATCTCAAGCGGCACAGAGTAAAAGGGAACTGATGTCCCGAAGAAAATATGAGTATCAGGACGCGTTCCTTTGAAACTTTCAAGTAAATCCATCAAGCCAGGATTCTCATCGAAATAATTATGAGGCAAAACAAGACTGACTTCAATATTAAATCCTAAACAAATCTCACCACCCTTATAATCAGCAACTACTTTCGGTGTAATATCAAATGAAGATTCTTCCTCGACATGATAACACTTCAAATATGTAGAATCAGGTTTCATAAACTGAGCCGCTCTCAATGGGAGCAATCTGACTTTTCCTGCAACTGTATTTAAAGACATGCTCATGTTGATGGCTCCACTTGTTTCAACTGCAGTTTAATTAATGGTAAATAAAGTATATTATCAATATGCTCGAGCGGAAAAGGATTCTGTTCAGAATAAACTTCGACATAATTTAATCCTGTAAATACTCCTTTATTCGACCTACATAAATATTTGAATGTTGCATTCCAAAAACTGATTAAGAAGCCCGATAAGTCCTGTTCATTTACAACTAAAATATTAGCAGCGAGTTTCTCGGAAGTTTTTCCTATTATGTCATTATTCGTAATTGCCAAATTGAAAGTTTTGGTTTTATATAGAACGTGAGCACCGCGTCTTCCTCTTAATGTAGGCCCGAAAACAGCAAGTCCTTTTTCATACTGAGGATTAAAATTCTCAACCGTATCGAATAAAGCATAATCCGTTAAAATGCCGTTAGCCGTCGCATAAGCAAGGTTAGCTCCCGTAATTTGTGCAGTATGGTATCCAAGTGCAATTTCAGCCATATTATACTCCTACGGTGGTGATGGTTCGGGATAATGACCGCCATACGGTATTTCTATAATACCAAGAACGAAAGTATTAACTGTCTCGATTTTACCAAGAATCCAAATTATATCTTCAAAACTTGTTTCAGATATAAGACAATTAATACTTACATTCAAAGTAGGATATGTTGATTTTCTACAATAAACATATTCTCCGATATGGCCTGTAAATATTGAAGTATAATTTTCATTATAAACACGTCCTGAAATTTGTACATATACAGTTTCATTTATAGCTGCTGAATTTCTTGCTATTCCTATAATCGTACCATAATAATCATGACGAGGAATTCCACGAATTACTCCGGTAGAATAAATCATAACTGCATCACCGGCTGTTATATTTTCAAGAGCCGTAAATTCTTTTACATGTTCTAAATCCGGTATACTAAAAGATTCCTCATTCACTCCCCCGAATCGAGATGATACTGCATCAGATGATGCATAACTAAATCTGCCTTCATAATGTAATTTTAATTTTGTTTCGGGTTTTTGATAATTGCGTTCTATTTCGTTTACTACAAAAGTTTTTGTTATGGGCGTTTCTGTAAAAACACCACCCGAATAATTAATTACATTCCATGTTAATTGAATAAGACTTCCAAGTTTAATTTGATTCCAACCAATATTTACACCTTTTTTAAATCCATTCCAATAAGGAATATCTAATGAATATTCCTGAATATAAAACTGTTCATCTATCTGCATTAAATAATTAATATAATCAGATAATCCCCTATTGTTTTCAGGATCATCAAGCGAATAACCAAACTTTTTTTCTTCCCATACAGGAACATCATAAGTACCAATATTCTTTTTTATATGAATACCAAAAGCAGGACAGAATAAATTGTCATCAACTCCAACATTGTAATAAGGTTCATCATCTACATCATAAGCCATATTGTTTTTCTTTACACGAATATATAAAGCTGTAGATAATCTTTCTGCTGCCAATTGATAAAATGTTTCAGTGGTCGGAATCTTTACACTCGTTGACCTAATATTCATAGGTTGATACATCGTTATAAAACCACCGTGTTCTTGCAAACCATGTCGTTTAAATAATGGATTATACCCCCCCCCGCCACTATAAATAAAACGATGATATTCTAATGTTTGAGATGTTGATAATAATAATTTTTTAATCTCGATATCTCTCCACTTTTTCCATTCATCTTCATCTGCTCTCCTTTTTTTACTTTTTTCACTTTCTGCACCAGGAAAAGATTTAAGAAAATCCCCATTTAAAACATTACGAAAAGGCATAATTCCATCAGTAGTTATTGTATCTATACCTTCCGCCGCTTGTGTATTAGCAATGGCATTGTAAGTTGTCATTTTGCCTTCGTTACTATTTCCACTTATATCTATTGAGGCATCAATGGCATCAATTAATTGAGTAATTTCTGATTCAACACAACTATCTCTACTAATAAATTGCACATGAATTACATTAGTTCCCGTTAAACTTAAAGTAACAAAACATCCAAGACTTCGGGCTATTTCAAATAATAATTCAGCAAGATTTGAACAATGTTGAAAATTCCAAGACCGTTCAGAAGTTGCTGTTGTTTTGAAAGGTTCGGCTTGTGTTACATTAAGTCTGGCATCAAACATCCTTTCATGAATATAAATTGGACTATCTATATCATTTGCATTTCCTATATCCTGAGCTATTTTTAATTGTATTTTTTTATTTGCCGCATAAACTGTACATTTCGGAATATAAGTATCTTCGTAGTTCTCTATTAATTGAGGCACATCTGTTTCATTTCTTACAAATCTATAACCCGTTGGCTGAGTTTTAATAGTTAAAATAGATTCGTCTATTAATACGACAAAATCCTGTCCTGGATAAATTTCATTTAATATCCCTGAAAAAACTCCGTAAATATCTACTTTGCCTGCTTTATCAAAAATCAATTGTAAAGCATCATATAAACTTCCAAGACGGTAAAAATGACTATAAAACCAGGCGGCATCGGTTCCTCCTGTATAACCCTGATACGCTAATCTCGGCTTAAATATAGCATCAGTTTCTACAGTTGTTATTCTTTCAACATTATTGGGGGAAGTACCTCCTTCTATATGTCCGAATATCCCTCGTATTTTAGTGCCATCTTCAAGAGTTATTCTTTCATTGATTAAAACTTTCTCTAATAAAGCAAAATCAATACTCAGGGCTTGAAATGTCCATACCCGAAGTGGATTAATAGTGCCTGAATAAATAGCACCTTTCCAATCAAGGTCTGTTCCCTGGATATTAAAATTAACTTTACCGCGAAACTGTGCGGTCGTAATAAGATTATTGGGTTGGGGAGATGTCCAGTCAGGATTAAAATATACAGCAATAAATCTTGATTTTGTTCTATCTGTTGCTTCTAATAAAAAAGCATTGACATATTTATTGCCATCATTATTTTGTACGGCTGCTTCATTAATTGAAAATTTTAATTCGTCAACACCATATTTATTATCAGCAAGAGTTAGAGTTTGTTTAGTAGTTTCAAGCTGTATGCAATCACATTCATAATTACAGGAACCATCAGATAAATATAAATCTTTTACTTTATCTGAAACAACAACCCTAATCGTCTGTGTTCCAAACCCTGCCTCTTCTTTGGTGTATGTCTGATAAAATGTCATTATAGCCTGTATATCTCAAATTCTTTTTTATTATTATGAAAACCAAATTGACCTTCATATATTCCATCTTCAACTGAAAATTTACTTGCTAATTCTACAGGAGCAAACTTTATACCTTGAGCTTCTAATTTATCTCTGTATTGTTTGCATATAACCAAATCTTCGCAATAGTACCAGCCTCTATTAATAAATGCCCAATTAATCGGAATTGATGTCGGTAATAATTCTAATAACTTTTTGCTTCTTAAACTGAATCCCCCATTACCGACTCTATATGAATCAGTATATCCATCCCGTTTAAATATACCATTCATAATAGCATCTGACCAGGGAGCACCGATATAATCATATTGCAAGAATTCATCTGACCAGGCTTCGGGATTTAAAATAAAACCATCCCATTGTATAATTAAACAATAGTCAGTTTCAATGTATTTATATAATTCCTGTAAAATAAAAACTGAATATTCTGATACAGAATTTATTTTATTGATTGATATAATTTTATAATTATCACTTGTAATTGATAAAGAAGTAAAAAACAATATTTGTTCAAACTCAAAATATTGCGTACTTTTTCTTATTGCATGAATAGCCCGATTAGAATTCACACAGTCGACAATTACAAGCGTTATATTATTTAATTTTTTCATCTATAATTCATATTCATTATCAGCTTTGATATTTTTATTAAAGCCGAATTTTTCCATAATTAATGTTGGTTTATTTGCTCCGGAAAGTTTTTTATAATCATTCAGTATTTCCGTCTGGTCGAGATAATCTCTTTGAGTGAAATAAGCATAATGTGAAAACACAGCCTGACCGTTAATACAATTTATCTTATTAAACCTTTTTGGTATATTAATAGATAAATCAAGTTCTTCATCCTGTAAAACCAAACCGCTGAATTTTGCAAAATCCAAACCGAGCCAAGAAACTACATTGATAGAAACACGTTCAATATTCCATAATTCCCATCGAGGAAATTTATATTTATCTAATTCCTTGACTTCAACATTTGCAAGAAATGTGTTATGTACTAATTTCACATACTCCCCTGATTTCCAACCAATATTACAGAAGCAATTAAATTGATTAATACCTTTGCTATAGTCAACAATTCCGAGACGTTGGTGTAGGTGTCCATGTACTGAGTTATTAATAATATTTCCATAAACTAAAAAATATTGAGGATTGCTAATCCTGAATTCAAAAATATTATTAATTGCTCCATCCTCGATATAAACAATGTCATCATCAAGTTCAAGATATACAGCACTTGGATCAGTGCTGTCAATAGAATAAAACTTGTGTATGTTTTTCCAAAGTTCAGCATCAATGGCTTTAGGATAATATTTTTCTTCACACCAATAAATAAGCTTGATCCATTCATTATTTTTTGCAAGCTCATTCATGTAAAGATTATCAACTTCATTCTTGGTGTTCATCCACAAATGCCATTCTTTAAATTCATTTTTCTGAAATGCCTTCAATAAATACTGATAAAGTATTTCAAGATATTTTTTTCTGCCTGCCGGTGTTACTATTATTCTGTTCATAACTTTTATCTGATTGGATGAAACAACATGTTTTTACATTCATCAACAAATTTCTGATTCCACATTCGCTGTAGATTAGCACCTCCCAAAGTAAGTGGAGTATAAACCATTAAATCCTCTTTATTGAGGTCTGATAATTTCAGTCCGTTTAAAGCACAAAGACTCGGAACGATAAGCTCATAAAATCCAATGTTACCTTGTAAATATTCTGTATCGAGAACATCGAGGAGTTTATTAGAATATCTTGCAATACAACCAAAGAAACGGAAAATACAATCTTCAGACATTCGAACAGGTAAATGTGTCTCGAGCTGTGATTTTTTCCACCAACTAAATGGATAATGTGCTAAATGAGGACACAATAAATCCTCATCAGAATTATCATAATAACTGAAAAAGTCTTTCCAAATTCCATTAAAAAATACATCGTATTCAATGTACCAATAATGCTCATATTCAGGATGTTCTTTCCAAAATAGAATATTGGCAATCTCCGGATTGTAATAAATCGGTAATATGACAGGATTTGGTGGTGGTGTTGGTATTTCTCTTACCTGTTGTTCAGTCGGCAATGGATAGCCTGTCCTGTCGTAATCGAAAATTGAAAAATTAAAATATTTATGGACTGAAGATTCGTAAGGTTGTTTATTGGTTGAATCATAAACTATATAAACATCAAACGGGCTCTGTTCTGTAATGAGCCTGATGTTCTCGAGCGTGTTCGGCTTTTGGTCGTGGCATCGTAAGAGTACAACGCTTTTAGTCGGCATAATTTTCTTTTCATAATTATGTTAATAAAAAATAAAATCATGGGGGAGATTTAATTCTCCCCCTTTCAATAATTTCACTGTCTCTTAGGGGACAGTTTTCAAGACAGGCTTACCTGCTTTGAGCAATGCTGCATCACCGGCTACAAGAGCAGGGGGTGTTAAAGCAATATTGGTTGAAGTTCCAATCTTCATATTAATTGCTGTCCACGTTGCAGTGGTTAAAGCAGTATCAATACCTCCCGCCATTGAGTCAGCAACTCTGAAGGAAATGAATGTTACCGATAATGTTGTCGGTGTATCATTGAAAGTCTGCTCAATGTCGGAACTTCTCTTACAAATAAGATAGAAATAACCGTCAACATTTTTAGGGCTGCTGACATTTCTACCTTTGTAAGTAAAGCCTGTCGGTATCGCAATTAGAAAAAGACTATCCTTTTTGTCATGAAGTGTTTTGACAAAAGTTGTCCAACTCTTATAAGCTATTTCTGTTGGTGCTTTGTTCAAAGCTAATGTAATTTCACCGAAGCCGGTAGCGTCAACATCAGCAGTTGCATCCTCAACAATCTCCTCCTCAGTGATTGCATCAATAATAAGAGAACCTTTGGGAAATCTTAATAATGAACCATCAGCTCCTTTGATGTCAGTATTATTACCTCCCTTTGATGCGGTTCCACTTATAGGAATCTTGTATTTTGGTTCCTGTATGAAATCAAAATGGAATAGCTCAGTTAGAGCACTCACCGTAATTTCCTGAATCCAGGCGACCGGAGCGCCATGTAAAATGGAGCTTTCAGTATAATTTAATGCCATTTCTTTTTACTCCTTATAAATATTTAACAAGGTTAATTCTTGATTTTCGTTTAATATTTTATATGAAATTTCCTTCATCTTTTATTTACTACCTCTTTCAACCAATTCCAAAATTTTGTTTTCTGTTCTTCTGTAATTGTTTTTTTATTTAACAATACTTTTAAAGCAAAGTCAAAATCGCAAATGCTTACTTCTGAATCTTCTGTAATATTTTGATATAACAAATCATAAATTTTTTCAATGATATTATGTATTCCCTTAACATCTGTCTTTGCTTTTAGTGTTCCATATTTAATTGCTATTCCCATATTTACACCGGCGGATTACAATAAGCCGCCTTTTTTCTCCCTAAATAATGTACTTCCCAAGTACAAAATGTTATATCCCATGTAGTTATTAAGGCGCCAGTCGGTTTGATAACTTTTAAACTAAAATAACGACCCGTGCAATCGGGTGAATTTATATGAGCGAAACCCTGAACATCAATCCAATAATGATTGTGATTACCTGAAATTGTGCAACAACATTCGGCGGGGCATCCGGGCTTTAATCCAAGTGTATTAATATGATTTGGTGTTTTTATCTTAGGTTGAGTACCATCAGAATCAATTAATTGTACTAATATTGTTTTATATAATTCACTCGTATTCGGTACGCCATTATATGAATTCCATTCCCACGTAGCAACTAAATCTATATGAGCAAAAAACTGATAATAACCATTCATCGGGAATTTATTTATGTTTGGTATTTGAATTGTGTAATCTCCAGTCGGGCCATCCTGAGTAATCAAAACATCTGAATCCCTCCAAAACTTTTGCGGCATACATTCATAATCTACCAACACCCATCTCCCGTCTGTAAGCGGATTGCCGCCGCTCAGTGGATAATGAAATTCAAAAACCGCATTAATAACGTGGTCAATTTGTTTCGCAGCTCCGTAATAATCTGATATTTTAAAGAACCAAGCCGGCACAGAGGATGCTGATTCAGATTGTACTGAGAACCAGCACTGCTCATTCAACGTACCTGAATAATCTGCTGCCGATATTACTACTCTTTCGCCTCTCAATTTGATTAAGGCGGCGTCTGTATAACTGTCCCCGTCTCTGCCTATGCTAATCAATCTTCCTAAGAATCTTGCCTTGCTGTCGCTATAACCCCACACGCACCTTTTGTTCTTCATAAACTCTGTGCCTCCGCTACCAAGTGAAAGCATAGACATTGAAAAATCTGTATCTTCGGGAACTGCAATTATAGAACTATTGTTTAATGTCTCGGTGTACCACAATCTATTCGACCAGCTCCTTAATGAATCTTGTGCTATTTTATAAAGTGAATTATCGGTAGTTCTTTCAGTGAGCAATACCAAGTCATCGCTTAGTGTTGCTCCCGCTAATCCGTTAATTAATCCAAGTTTTATTAAAATGTTATTTGCTTGTTGAACAATTGAGATTAACCTGTCCGAAGTTAATAAATCAAAAAGATAACCGCCTGTTGCACCGGAATTCATTTTTACTTTTTGCTCGTTTAAAAGTTTTAATTGCTCATTTGCTCCCGGCAGTAATATACTTTTTATCAGGCCTTCAACTACAATTTTATTATCTAAATAATCGGAATTCGAATCAGCAGCCGAAACTGCAGCTTTAACATCTTGCAACAATTGTGCAAGAAATGCAGGGTCAACATGTTTCTGTTTTAACTGATCCTTCTGCAATGGTATAACTTTACCATTATTTTCAGTTAATAAATCCCACGTATGTATTCCTGCAAATCCCATTTTATTGAATCCAAGAAATAATAAAATTGCTATTAAATAAACCGTAAACCTTCTCATAACTACCCATATATTTTTTCTCACTTTAACAAGGCGGGCTGATTACCCGCCCCGGAGATTAAGATGAAAAACACCAAGTGTTAATCTTTTATTTAAAGCCGGAGATTAACCCGTGCCGGCTATACTTACCATTCACCTATTTTATAGCCTAAATGAACTCCAATTCCGAGTTGTCCTGTCAATCCCTGACCACCACTCCATCCTGTACCTAAGTGCATACCTACACCAAAATACCAATGCTTTTCTTCGACTATGTAATTATTTATTGTTTTCACATAGATTGAATCAGGATGAGGTTTATATAAAACACTCAAATAATTAGCCGGGTACTCATAGCACACTTTGACAGTATCTTTTTGACAAATTGTGTCCAAACAACTTTCAAAAGGTTTACTTAATATATACTGATAGGTTTCAGGTATGGGAATTGAATCCCAGTAAACATTATCATTCTCAAATACCTTAGCAAATAGCATTGAATCTTTTATAAAGATGTAATTGGTATCAATTAAATCTCTGTAAATAACTTTGCCTTTGCCTATGATATAAGTTGTATCGCGTGGAATAACTTTCAGCATGCTGTCAATAATCTGTTTTTCAGTTCTATACTTTGGGGGTTCAGGACACTTCTGACAGCTTTTATAAGTGAACAGTCCACCAATAAAAAGCAGAAATGATATTATAAATCCTAATATATATTTAATGTTTTGGCTCATATCAAACCTCTTTTGTTTTGATATAAAGAAATTAAATGATGGTCAAGTTTGCTCAGAGTGTAAGCTATTCTCAAAATTTGTGTTGAGTAATTCCATCTTTTTTTTGATTTAATTATTGAACGTGCTTTGCCTGAGCCAGCATTGTAACCGATTAACGCTTTGTAATAATCGTAACCAAATAAAATTAAATTTCTTTTTAGAATACTGCACCCTGATTTAATATTCTCATCAGCATTTAAAGAGCCGCCATTTACTTGCATTAATCCCCTGCATGATGGAGGTATTCCCTTTGCCTTCGGTGTCCATCCGCTTTCCCAACTGATTAATGCTTTTACAATATTAGTGTCAAGTCCATAATGATTAGACCATTTCTGAATTGATGTTGAGTATTTGGAATATTCACTCCAGTAACGTTTCCAATTAATGTGGCGTGAACAACTTGGAATTGTCAATGCAATTAAAAAAAATATGATAATAAATTTTCTCAATTTCTAACCTCATATAGCAAACAAAAACTATTCTTATAAATCTTCACATTACTTTTAATAGGATTCTTTTCTTTTAAAAACTTTATAGCGAAATAACAGCAATACCCATAATTCTTTTCTTTGCTTTTAACCCAAAATCTGCACGTTTTACAACGGTCTCCGTAAAGCCGGATAAGTAACCAAATCCAAAATTTTCGAGACAGCCGTTTCCAAAGTTTTTTGAGCATTGTATTCTCATCAGCAAATCCTTATAAATCCGATTAATCCCCTGACAATAAGTAGTCTTGTCAATGGATAATATAAATTTCGTTTCCGATAAAAAACACCGTTGCCGTTAGCCTGTGAACCTTTTAAACCATTTGAAGTGTTGAATCCAACTGTCAACACCCAGCCGTTTTCTAATACAGCAATAATTCTTTCAATATGCCCGGATGAACTCCATCTATCTTTCCATACAATCAAATCATTTACTTCGGGAATGTAAACAGATAACTCCCCTTTTTTCTTTGCTGAATTATACATCCCGTTAGCAAGACCGGTTTTTGCAAGTGGAATATCTTTTTCAGATAAATTCAAAATGAATGCTGCTGTATCGAAACACCAATACTGGCCTGCCGCACAATAAGGATTGCCTTTTTTCAGATTAACACTTGCAAGGTAAGCCTCGACTTTTCTACCGTCATTATGCCCGGTCTTTTCTCTTATACCAACCTGCTGTTTAAGAATAGTGTCACTCAATTCAAGCAAGACTTCTTTGCATGGTATTTTGTATTTTACCTGGGAATAGGAAAAACTAACGGACAGAAAAAGCAATAAACTGACCGTTAGAAAAATCTTACGGAAAGAAAAAGGGATTATATGTCCGTATAATTTTCTCATTGTGGTTTTGATACCCTGATATATTCTGATAAATAATATCCTACAGTTAATCCTGCAGCTAAAGTGCTGAATGCTCTCAGAACACCAATCACAACAGCACTCGACAATTCCGGATTAAAATCTTTTATGAATTTAAATTTTGTATAAGCCCACAATCCGAAACCCGATAATAGAATAACCAATGCTCCTATTCCGACAATTAAAATTATTAAGAATCCGAAGCCGATCGGGATGAGCATATAAGAAGCCGCAAGAACCAATACCAATAAAATTGTATTCCTGTGAATCCAATCCAATACATTAGTATATAGTTTCTTTGCGTTTCCTGGTAGTTTTTTCTCAGCAGCCGATTTAATTACAATGAACAAATAAGCCGCTAAGATAAATACTGCAATCAAAATATATAACCACATATCAATTCCTTTCTTATTTTTTTAATTCTGGATGAATAATTTCGATGTTTGAAATTTTTATACAATTGTCGTTCACTTTAGTTTCTATGACATCAATTTTTTTTTCGACAGTCTTTAATTTTTCATCATGTGTTGTTACTTTGTCGTTTATTGCAATGAACCAGCCCAGTATTATTACAAGTAGCGCGGCCGATACCGTCGCCGCTATATTCCCTATCGTGTTTAGTCTCTCTTTCGCTGTCGTTGTCATTAATCCCCCAAATATGTCATTACAGGTAATGTAAAAATCATTGTTCTGAATTGAAATAATTTTTCTTCATGATAAAGTGCCTCACCAACATCAATAACCATGAACTGACCTGCACCTTCTATTGTTGCCGCACAATCAATTGCCCACATGCTGTCAACAATTGTTTTGGTGGTATCAAGAATCTCATCCTGAGACCTGAAATTTTTATTGATTAAATCAAGCCGGAATTGGTATTCTATGACAACAAAACTCCCGAAGCTGAGAACATTCATCTGATTGTTTCTATCAATATATTGGGTAGGCCTATAACCGATTGCCTTAATAAGAATTTCACCTTTAGGATGTTTAGGCATATATTTGTTGATGTCAAATGGGAAATCGTAAACTTTATATTCAGATAAATCTGTTCCAAGCTTACTAACAATTAAATCCTTTATGTTTTTCTCATTGACCATCAGCTATTATATAGCTCCATTAATTCCGTTGTGAATTTTTTTGCTTTAGTAACTGTTTTAATAAATGTCGGGTGAGCATCTACGGCATTGCCAACATCCAATACTCTTTCTCCTGTTTGATACTGCCTCAATCTTTGCATTGCCTGTGACCAGCCTGCAATAAGACTTTCAGGCATACTCACGGCTTGTCTGAGTTCATAGAGTTTATATCTTGCTATGGTTATTCCGATGTCTTTGAGGTCCCCATCGGTTATTGTCAAAGGCAGTGCATAACGTCCCCGGAGTGCAGAATCAATAATTGAATAAGCTGTTGATATTATTTCATCAAGTTTATTTTCATCTATTGTCGTTCCTGCAGGGTCGTCATTTGTGAGCAGGATCAATGTTGCATTATCAATCCTGCTCTTCAACTGATCCTTTGTGAAATAAGCCATAAATTATGCCGCTGGCAATAATATTCTTATGAACTCACCGGCTGCACTTGCATCATCGAGTGCAACACCATTGCTATACAGGTCGCCCTGTGCTGCCAGTTCAACAATAGAACCTGCTTTGAGTGTAAGTCCTGTTGTTTCAGTTGTTCCGGCTGCCCACTGAACAGCCAATGTTCCTGCAAGAGTACCCATATTCAAGAAGCCTTCGAAGATTAGGACATCCTCACCACTGGCGACAACTGCCTGTGTTTGTGCAATTGCCAGGTTGCCATTTGAGTCAGCTAAAGTAACAGCTGGAGTTAAAAGGGTACTACCACCTCCAAAGACCGAACCGACAGCAGTTGCACCTGCCGGTAATGATAATTTGGCATTGAAGTTTTTAGCGCTTACTTCTTGGTTTTTTAGCACCAACTGAGTTGACACTTTATACTTAATCGATGCAAGAAGATTCATTGCCGCCAATTCTGCATCATTTGAATATGCAATACCATTTCTTGTTTCATCAGCAGTTTTGATTTTTACCTGCACCTTATCATACAATGCAATTGCTCTGCCGACAGAATCAGAAGTAACCTTCTGTCCCTGGGTAATAGCGCCGCCTGATTCAACGATTATAATACCTGCCATCTTGACCGGTGCCTGTTCGCCTGAATTAACAGCAAGTCCGAGAACTCCGATAGCTTTTTCATAAGCTCCGCAGTAAGCCAGAACACCTGATGCTTTCTTGACAAATCTTTTCACAGTAGCCAAAGCACTCCCGGCTTCCACAGTTCCTATGTGCAAAACATTTTCTGGATAATTCGCCATTTTCTATACTCCAAATTTTATTTAACTTTTTGATTAGATTTCTTTTTTCCGTTTGCTTCCTTTATAGGAATAGCCACCTGATTAACAGCCGGTTCTTGATTTACATTTTCCTGTTGAACAGGAATTGGTTCCGGTGCTTGAGCAGGAGTTTTTTCTGTAGCCTTCAATGGTTCAAGGCAATGCATAATGTATTTTGCTTTCTCATCATCCAACTGGATGGGTTGACCTGGCAAATAAACCTTACTTTCGCTTTGAATCGGATGAAGAACCTTATATACTTTTATCACAATAATCTCCTTAATTATTTATTAATATTTTTTTCATTTAATCAATAATTAAGCGGCATAAACAGCCGGGTCAATCGGATTATTAATAATATAAGCTGATTCAGCACCAACAACTTTCACCTGATAATTATCAGTATTTCTGACAACCTGAATTTTCTTCTTCTCTTCATAAGTATCAGAAAATGGAAATCCTTTTTTACGGAGGGTATATCCAAAACATGGATCATAAATATCTCTCGCTATTCCGGTCGGAGGATCTACTACATGAGCCAGAATAATATTATTACCCCATACATATCCGAAATTATCACTTGCATCGGTTGAATATAATGCACCTCCAACCAGTACCTTTGGAATATCCAATACTTCCTGAAGTTTTGCAATTGTGGGGACCATGTTAAACATATCTGTATTCACAGTAATATATGTTTTTAATTTTGCGTGGAATTTTAATAAATCCCACACATGCTGACCGATGATTAAGGTGTTAGCTGGTTTTGCAATTTTACTTTTCAACGCGGCATTTTTTTGATGAATATATTCAATCCAGTCAACAGTAGGTTCATTGAAATAATTACTTGCTAATGTAACCTTGTTTCCGGTTGGATAAGTTGTTAATGCTTGAGCCAAATCAGCCTGTTCTTTTTCAATTCCCAACAGAATCATATCCATGACTTGCTTAGAATATTTTTGTTCAATTGGAATCGTGGCTTCATCAATTTCCTGATAGTCAATCGGCATTTCAAGATCATGTTCTGTCAAAGCATAAACATCAAGAGAAAGCCATCCACCATCGATCCTATTAGAATCCGCTCTCAAAGCACGTTCGGTATTATGAACACGGAATGCTTCCTTACCCCAAAGTGGAATCTTACCCCCACTTTTGTCAACTGTAACTACAGGAAAAAGACTATTACCAATATAAATATCATTGGAATAGCCTCTGCAGATATTGGTCAGTACCTGATCCACTATCCTTATGTCTTGTAATCTTCCCATTTTAAAATCCTTTTATTTATTAATATTAAACGTTTTTTATTTCAAGGTTTTTAACTTTTTATAACAGCGTTAACCGCCTGTTCGTAAGAAATAGTAGTTCCTACTTTCTTCTGCTCTTCGATATATTCCATGGCTTTGGTATGGAGCTTCGCTGAATCTTCATCAACAATAGTTCCTTCAGGAGCAACAAAATCGGAGTTCTTCTTGCTCTCACCCTGACCATCTTTTGCCTGCTCGTTGAATAGATTGTGTTTCGGGAAAGATTCAATCAATTTCTTGATAGCTTCCTCTCCAGTTATTTTCACATTCTTTCCGCCTTCTGAGAATTCACGACTTGTTTTGTTTTCTCTTACAAATTCAAATGCAAGATTAACAACAGGTTCCTGTGCCGGAACTAATCTCTCATTTTGAGATTTGAAGTATTCCTTGAACTTCATTTGCCTGTTCTCTCTCTCAAGAGTTTCCAGTCTTTCAGCATACTCCTTTTCCTTTTCTGTCGGCTCGGTATTCTCAGTACCACCTTCAGAAGCCGGTGCAGGAGCATCGGCAGGCATTGGATTAGCTGTAACATACTCATCTGAGAAAGATTGAAATTGAGTTGCTATTTCCTCATTGGAAGCTTCGGTTAACTTCTGGGTAATAGCCTGTACATAAGCGTCAAACCATTCTTTAAATGTCATGGTTTTCCCTTTCTGATTAGTTTGAAAATTATTATTTTTTTGAATTGTGTTCTTGTTAACGACATCTATAAGTTGTTTCTTGCTCAGTTGTTCTGCAGGGACATCAACATGCTTCTTTGTTTGAGCAGCAGGTTTTGATGGTTCTGTAAAATATATTCTATCAGGTTCAAACTTGATTCCAAGCTCTAATGCTGAAGCGTAGAATTTTGCATAGATAACTTGTTTCTCAACTTCACTATATCCATTATCCCATGGTGAGAATGTTTTGAATGAAGCATACCAATTTGGTTTGTCATGAACCGGATATAAATAATTGACTGGATCGCAAAATGATTCATCATCCAAATCTTTATAAGCATCCGGCTTTGCTATGTATCCGATTTTATCTTTTACTCCGATGCCATATTTTTTTGCTCTTTCATCCTGTGCTGTTTTCAAAGCTTCTACTGTATCTGTCGGTTCGAGAGGAGGATCCTGAAACTCAAAAATCTTAAATGTTTTTTCATGGTCATTGAATTTGACAGGTTCAAGTCCCTTTACTGCAGGTTGAGCGGCTCCAAGAAAACCAATGTGCCTCAGCATCAAATCAGGATATAAAGCAATCGAAACTTTCTTGAACATCTCATCTTTCACTTCCTGAGCAAATGTCGGAACTAATTTAATTTTAGCCATGAGGGTTTCACCTGCAACTTTTAGCTTCTCAACCCAACCGTAAGCAGGATCATCTGTTTCAGGATGCCCCTTTACGATTGGTGCCTGAGCTCCCGGGTCCTCTTTGATTTTATCATTGTAAGTTGTTGCAATTGTTTGAAGGTCTTCAAGTGACCAGTTTTTAGTATCACCTTCACTATCGGTTATCTCACCGGTTTTAAAGACCTCAATCTCAAGTTCTTTTGGCTTCTCAGCTGCTTTTTTTGTTGGCATATTTACTCCTGATAACCATACTCAAATTTTTAATATTGAATTAATACAATTCAAATTTTAAAAATTTAAATTTCACAGAGTAAACACATCCGTAACCAATGTTGGTTACAAACTTCGTTCTATGTTTTTCACCAAGCCCTGTTCCTAATGTTTAAAAGTTTTTCATTTGATTTGAATAAAAAGGTTAATATGAACAAATTATATAAGGTTTATAAATGAATTTTTCGGTATCGGTTCAGGATCTTCATAAGAAAATCAAGGCTATCAACCCAAGACAATTGAAGGATATCCCCGAGGATGAATTTAATAATTTTAAGAATTATAAAATATTTCCGATCGAATTATTAGTCCCTGCCAACTGGAACTATAAAACAGACGATGCTTTTATGGCTCAACAACTTTTGAATAATATCAAAAGGAATGGGCAGATAGTTACATGTCAATTAAGACTTCTCGATACAGGATACTATGAAGTGGTTGATGGCAATCACAGATTGGTTGCTTTCTATAAGCTTGGTAAAAAATTTGTCATTGCTTATGACCATGGAAAGATATCATTAGATGAAGCTCGTAGAATTGCTGTCGAGACTAATGAAACAAACTTTGATGCCGATGTTGAAAAGTTATCAAAATTATTACAGGAAATAAAAATAGTTTTTCCTGAAGATGATTTAATGTCAACAATGCCGTTCTCTGAGGAAGAGTTTGGTGATTTACTCGATGCTGCCCTCGATGATACAAATCCTGAATTGGAAGACATTGATGAAGATAATTTTGAAACAGAAATACCCGAGGTGCCGAAAACTCAAAGAGGGGATTTATACGAACTCAATGAGCATCGCCTCTTATGTGGTGATTCTACTAATGAAGATGATGTTAGAAAATTAATGAATCATAAAATTGCACATTTACTTTATACGGACCCGCCTTATAATGTAAATTACGCTGAATTCAATATGAAACGCGGTTCAAAAGATGATCCGCATGGTAAAGACTGGACTGCACTTTATTGCTCGGGATGGAAAGATGATATGTCGGATGAGGATTATCAAAAGTTCCTGACTACATTCCTAAGTATCGCAAAAAAATATTTAATCGAGTATGCTCACTATTACATCTGGCATGCAACTACATATTTCAGGGAATTGATACAGGCACTTGTTATTAATGAAATCCCTTATGATAAAGTTCCAATTATTTGGAAAAAACAAGTGGCTCCTCTTTCCTGGGTACATTATAAAAGAATTCATGAACCCTGTGTATTTGCAGGAAAAGATTGTTCAGTCGGTAACGGTAAAAATGCAAGATGGTTCGGTCCCAACAATGAAACGACTGTTTGGGAAATATCGAGAGAGCATAATGGGAATTATATACACCCCACCCAAAAACCACTGGCCCTCTCTGCAAAAGCCCTCAATAATAGTTCTAAGGAGGGTGAGCTTGTTCTGGATTTATTCTTAGGTTCAGGCTCTACATTAATCACTTCGGATATTCTAAAAAGAGTTTGTTATGGAATGGAACTCGAACCTCAATTCTGTGATTTAATTGTGCAGAGATTTATTCAGCATTGTAAAGAGAATAATAAAGAGTGTATCATCAAAAGGAATGGAGAAATTATTAATAAAAACTTTTTTGATGCAATAGCAGTGGATAGTGAAAATGGAAAACAAATTTAAATATCAAAAGAAAATAGTTAAAGAGGATGTAATCCCCTGGGAACGACAGCCAGGCGAATCAGAAAAACTTTTTGATTATTTCTGCATCTACAGAGATATGGGTCCCTCACGTACAATCCAAAGAGTAGCCGATGCAACAGGTAGGGCTTATGTTACAATGAACCTCCACTCACAGAAATGGAACTGGATTAATCGTGCTAAAGCATGGGCTGATGAGAAAGACAGAGAAAGAAGGGAAACTATTATTCGTGAAGTCAGGGAGATGGCAAAACGTCATACTCAAGAATCCCTGATATTTCAAAAATGTCTTATACTTCCTGCAGAAGCAATTAATCATAGAATAAAAACTGGAAAGATAAAAGATTTTAATAGTATTCCACTCGAAAGATTATTTGATAAAATGATTAAAGCCGCCCATGAGTTCAGCTCTATTATTGGTATTGAGCGAATGTCACGGGGCGAGCCAAACGAAATAGTGAAAAGTGATTTGACTTCAGGAGGAGAGAAATTAGAATCAACTGTAAACATAATTGTTCATGGTAGCAAGTCTAAATTAATAGATGAAAACAATGAATGAGTTATCTAATAGTTTATCAACATTAAATGTGTCCCCGGTTTTTTTAAAAAATTATGAGGCATTCAATAATCCTGCATATAGAATAATCGCAAATCAAGGAGGAACCAGATCGGGTAAAACATATTCAATAACTCAATTATTAATTTTTCTTGCTATAAAAGAATATTATGAAATTTCTATTGTAAGCAAAACATTACCACATGTTAAACGGGGGGTTCTCAGAGACTTTAAAAAAGAAATGCAATTACAAAAAATTTACAATGATAATTCTTTTAATAAATCCGACTACATCTATAATTTTAAAAATAATTCTTCATATATAGAATTTTTTTCTGCCGATTCCGCTGATAAATTAGCAGGCCCCGGGAGAGATATTCTTTTTATTAATGAAATTAATATGCTTAATTATGAAGAATGGATTGCATTAGCATTAAGGACCCGCAAAAAAATCATTATTGATTACAATCCTATAGATGAATTTTCATTTATTTATGATAAAATATTAACAAGAGATGATTGTATTTTCATACAATCAAATTATCTCGATAATTATGATTTCTTACCGGAAGAACAAATCAATGAAATCGAAAGATTAAAAAATGAGGACCCTTATTTATGGGAAATATATGGATTGGGCAATGTAGCTAAAACACCTGACCTGATTTTTAATAACTGGAATGAATGTTCTCAATTCCCTAATTCTTTTGATGATGTTATTTATGCCCTTGATTTTGGATTTACAAATCCTACAGCACTTTTAAAAATTGGAAAATTAAACAATGAACTTTATATAGAAGAATTAATATACCAAAGTGCTTTGAATAATTCTGAATTAATAAAAATTATGAAATCCTTAAATATCGGAAATGCTCCGATTTACCCAGATAATGAAGATGCTAACAGAATTTCAGAATTAAAATTAGCCCATTTTAATATAAAAAAAGTTGATAAAGCAATACCACCAGGATTAGAATATTGCAGGCGTTGGAAATATAATGTTCATAAATATTCAGTAAATACAATAAAAGAATTTAAAACTTATAAATATAAAATTGAGAAATCAACCGGCAGGCCATCAGAAGAACCTGTAAAATTCAACGACCATGCAATGACTGCCTTAAGATACGGTGTTTTTTCACATGGTAAAACCTTCTGGAAAATAAAAGAAATCAAACCATATAGAGAAAAAGTAGAACACAGAGAAAGAAAACAAAGAACAAAATTTAAATATTTTTAATTGAGGTTTGTCATGTCAACAAATAATAAATACAAACAAGTAATTGCAACTCAATATAATTATTACAATCTTACATCAAAAATATTAAATACATTTCCGAATCCGGACGATGTGCTTAATAAATTAGGAAATCGTATTTCTGAATATGAAAAATTAAAATATGATGCTCATCTTTGGAGTTGTATGCAAAGCCGTAAAGCAGGTGTATTATCACTTGAATGGGAAATCAATCGCGGTGGAAATAAAACCGATGCTGTGATTATCATTGAAAATATCATTAAAGAGTTAGACACATATAAAATTTTTAATGAAATGCTTGATGCTCCTTATTTGGGATTTAAACCTCTTGAAATTTTATGGCAGGAACGATTAGGAAAAATTATCCCTGTTGACATTATTGGTAAACCTAATGACTGGTTTTTCTTTGACAATAATAAAATGCTAAGGTTCAGAAAAAAAAATCAAATGGAAGGTGAGTTGTGTCCACAGTATAAGTTTTTTATTGTTCAGCATGAAGCCACTTATAACAATCCTTATGGTGATGCTTTGTTTGCTAAATGCTATTGGCCCGTAACTTTCAAAAGAAGTATCGTTGAGTTTTGGGCTACTTTCTGTGAACGCTTTGGGATGCCAATAACTTGGGCTAATGTGGCTGAAGGAAGTACATTTGAGGAATGTGAAAAACTATCAGAAGAGTTAGCTGAGATGACCCAAGATGGTGTAATAGTAACACCTGCGGATGTTAAAGCTCAATTTCTTGAATCAAGCAGGACTGGTGCAGTAACTTATGAATCGTTTATCCAATTTTTTAATGCTGAAATATCAAAAGCAATCTTATCTCAAACATTAACTACTGAGCAGGGGGACAAAGGGACTCAGGCACTGGGAACAGTTCACTTCAATGTCAGGAAAGAAATTATTGATAATGACAAACGGCTCATCGAGTACTGGATGAATGAATTGATTAAATGGATTGTAAAATTTAATTTCGGTTCACTTCCTGAAATTCCTAAATTCCAGATGTATGAAAAACAAGATGTTGATATGGCATTAGCACAAAGAGACCAGGCTCTTGCATCCACTAATCAAATCAGATTTACTAAAAATTATTTCAAAAGAAATTACGGATTCCAGGATGATGAGTTTGATGTTGTCGAACCACAGCCTGCAACTCCTTCTTTTCCTTTCGCTGAAAATGATGATGCTAATGTTGAAACTGATATTAACCAGGAAGGTCTCGATAATGGTTCTGAAATAGCTCTCGATGATTTTGCTAAAGCTTCTGATAAAATTCTTAAACCAATTTTAAAATTAATCGAGGATGGAAATTCACTCGATGAAATTCAAGCAGAAATGCTCAAGCTGTTTCCAACATTAGAAACAGATGCTGTGGAAGAACTGATTGCTAAAGGAATATTAATCGCTAATTCGGGCGGTCAACTTTCAGTTAATGTAAAATCAAAGAAGTGATTTATGATGCATAAAAATTTATTATTGGATTTCTACAAACAGCATGATTGCACTCCTCTGCATTATTGCGAAAAGCATGGCTATGAATTCAGAAATGAACCGACCGGATTATCTGCAGAGAGTTTGAACAATGCAATGCTCATTGCTTTTAAAATGCCTCCTGAAAGAGCAATTGAATATTTAAAAAAGAGATTCAAAAACCTTATTCCAACTTCGAGATGGGATGAGATGACAGCAATTGCTCACGATAAAGCTTTCACTGTTGCAAAAGTTATGACTGCGGATTTGCTCCAGGATTTTTATAACCTGGTCGAAACTGCAAAGGCTGAAGGTTGGGACCTTACTACTTTTCAGAATGAAGCTTTGCCTTATGCTGAAAAGACAGGTTGGACCGGAAATAAACTACACCGCTTAAAAATTATTTACGATACAAACATGCAGGTCAGCTATGCAAAGGGGCAGTACCAAGGAATGAAATTATTAGGTGACCAGGGGTTGAGACCTTACTGGGAATGGCTTCCATCAAAATCAATGCAGCCGAATCCACTTCATATCAGGTTTTATGGATTGGTGCTTCCTTATGATGACCCATTTTGGAAAATACATTATCCGCGTTCTCGATGGGGTTGTAAATGTGGTATCCATGCCTTATCAACAAAAGAAATTCAGGATAGAGGATTGGAAATTAAAACAGGTAATAATTTTTTGACAGACTTAACAAAAAATGATTTGTATAAGCAATTAATCGAACAAGAACAAAAAAGCAGTCTGAATTTGCTTGAAGCATGGGAGCCACAAACTAATATTTATGTGAAAAGTATCGGTGACCAATTAAAGAAAATGTTAGTAAAAAGTTAGTAAAGCTGTTAGTAAAATGATAGAAGTTCAAATAAAGAATGCCCTTGATGATGCTGTTAAACAACTTCAAAGAAAGTTTGAAGATATAACTCCAATCCTTCATAAAATTGTTGCACTCATTCAGATGACTATTGAAAGGAATTTTATACAACATGGAAGATGGAGTGGTCAGACAACTAATATTGATTTATTCTCTGGAGGTTCACAGACTTGGACAAAATGGAGTAAAGGATATAATCCTACTAAAATTAGACCTTATGCGGCAATCTTGAGTCGTTCAGGTGTTATGCAACAACAGATTGAAGTTCTACCTCAAGGAAAAACACAGGTTTCTATTTCAGCAAACACACCTTATGCCGCTGCTCATCAATTCGGAGTTACGTTTACTCATCCTGGTGGAACACCTTATATTGTTCTTGAAGATGGTGCCCATTTCATTTCTAAGAAGAAAGCTGCTGAACTCGAAGCTGAGGGTAGAAAAGTAAAATATACAGGCCCGCACCAGGTTACTATTCCACCAAGGCCATTCATTGTTTTGACAGAAGATGATGTTAATGAAATTGCCGAAGTGATTAAGAAATTTATTTAAGATTCAGTCAAGAACCCCGCCTTAATCAAATCCTCAACAAACGAATTAATATTATTTGTTCTTACTTCTGCACCAGTTTGCACCTGGCAGGCTTTCGCTGTTTCAACCATAAATTCATTAAGGTTTTTTCTTCTTCCAAATAAAGAAGTAAGATTTAAATTTTCAACAATCTCCTGATTGCTCTCTGCTGTTATGGTTCCGCCACCTAATAAATTATAAGTTTTCATTTCTATTCCTTTCCTATACAAATATAATAAAATTATTGTCTTGCTAATTCTCTTTTTCTTCCTGCAAAGTAACTCATTAAATCTTCGCTCAGAAAACTTTTTAATGTTTCCCATGTTTCATTTCTTACTTCAGCATTCTTTGAATATTCAATCAATCTTGCTAAGAAGTAAATCCAATTCTGTATTTTTTCAAATTGTACTGTTCCTGCATGTTGTCTAAATTCTACACTTTTATGTCTCCAATAACTTTGTGAATTTAATTTAAAATATCTGTTTCCACCTGTAATTTTAGTTTCAATCATTCTCAATCCTGTTTCCATATACTCAAGATTTGAAACATCATCAATTTTATTTTCAAAATTTGCTACTCTTAAACTTTTACAAAATTGATTTATTGAACCTCTTCTGCTTGGTGCCATAAAGCTATCAATATGCAATTCTAATTTAGCATAATTTTTATAAAGTCTCTTCCAAGTTTTAATATCGAATTCGGCAGCATCAAAATGAATGTGCAATCCACAACTCTTATTAACCTTTGTTTCCATTCCTTTCAAAATCAAGCATACTGTTTTTAATTGTCTCAATCCTGCTTTGCCTCTTAATTTCGGACTCACCAATTCAAAAGTATTCTGACCTGTTAAAGAACCATCACTTACAATCTTCCAATGATTCCTGGTTGTATGATTATAACTTTCATTTCTTGTTTCAATCCCGGCTGCTCTTAATTCCTCTTCGACTTCCTCTTTCCTTATTCCATAAGCTTCTATTTCAACTCCGAAAGTATGATTGAATTCAAAATTTCTCAGCATATATTCGGTTTGCTGAAGAACCTCTCTCGTTGAATTTCTTCTTATCCTGTCAGGAAAAAGTCTTGCATAAACATTATGTGCAAAGCCATAATTTGTTTCAACCAGGTCAGCAACTTCCTGTCTTGTTTTTCCAAGCTCAAGAAGTCTTTCTATCTTCCAAGTCTTGGTTTGGTTTGTTCTTAATATTTCCTGCTGTGTCATTGTTAAGTCCTTTGTTATCAATCATTTATTTAACTGATGACAACTTAAGACATTAACCTTTGCAAGTCAAGTTGTATCTGCTTTATTTTCAGGTATTTACAGAGATTAGTAATAATTCTGCATTGAAATTATGAATAGAAATTGGTAATAATTCGCAACTATTTTTGGAATTGCTGATTAGTGGCACAGGGTATGATGAGTTAATCTAAAAATCCACAGCTAAAATTTCCTGAACTTCGCATTTTGGGTCTGATTTTATTTTCAGAATCTAATTCAGGAATTGAATAATTAAGATGTTTTGGATTTTGTTTAATCCTCTCTTTTGCTTCATTATTTAAAATTGATTTAATGTTATCTGGATATTCTTTATCAAACCAAACTTTAAATGTTTCCTTTGAATATTGGCCTGCGTAAAAAGCTTTTTCCATATCTTCGTAACCGAAATCTTCCATAATCTTTACCCCTGTTTTATTGAATTCAAAAAATTCTCTTTCTTCTGCCTTTCGAGATGAAGCTCTTGCAGACTTTTTATTATTTTAGCAAATTCTTTTTTAATTGAATTTATTTTATCCAGGCTTGTCTCGATTACTTTTCCTTCAAGTTTACCGTCAACCCAGAGAACATAAGTGCCATCATCATGGCTTATTGCTATTTGCATAAATAATTCCTATCTGTGTTTTGTACAATAATCATTTCCATCACATACTTCACGTTTACAATTTACTGCATCATTTATTTTATACATCAGCTCTTCATAAGACATCAATTCCCATTCATAATATTTCAATAACTTTTCCTCATACTGCGGACTCAATCCTTTGCATTGATGACAATCATCCAAGAGTCCGCATCCGGATAAGAGACAGAAAAATAATATGATAAATAATTTTTTCATGGTAAAACCTCAAATCAAATTTAATTAAATATTATTTAATACCATATAAGTCTTCATAAATTCTTTTCACACAAAAATTAATCTTATCTAAATAAATATTCGTTTCAGAAATTTTCTTTAATACATTTTGCGTGATGTGTTCATAATTATCAATCTCATTTAATTTTTTCAATATTAAATCCATATCACCATTTTTTATGTCTCCATTTGTGGGGGGCTTTATTGGTGATGCTAATGTTACTGGTGTTGCCTTTTTGATTTTATCATTTAAGTTTATTAATTCATCATGTTCAACAAATAAACTTCTTTTTCCATGTCTCCAAGATTTGATTTTACCTTTTTTGATATAATTGTAAAGTTCGCTTGGGGATATATTAATTTTTTCTGCTGCTTCTTTAATCGGTAGTAAATTCATTTTGGTCTCCTTAGTGTTTCCATTATTTTTATTAATAATTGAATTAGCATAAATTCTGTTTTGATTTTCAATTTTATCATATAATAAGGTTCTCCATTCTAAATCCCAAACCTCACTTTCAATATCTCTAAAGTCTTTTCTAAATGCCTCCTCGTTCCTTTTTAAATTTAAAGGTGCATGGTGCGATACTCGTTCACAAATAAGACTTTTGAATTGCTTTAATTTTACATTATATAAATCACAAAATAGCCCCTTCATTTGCTGATTTTCGCTATCCCAATTATTTCTAATTACCCTTCCCATCGCTTTCAAACTTCTTTGGAATTTATAATCTTCACTATCAATACAAAATAATAAACCTGAAAATAAATTATTACTTTCCCATGGTTTACCCAAATCATAATAAGTTTTCATTCTACAATCTCCTTTGATTATTTATAAAATATAAATTAACTTTCAATCCTTCATTTCTAATTCAGCAATCATCCTCTCAATTTTTCTTCTCGACAGACCGGTTATATTTACCAATTGAGTGATTGTCATTTTATCTTTGTTGCATCTGATTACTTCCCGAATCAATTCTTTGTTATTCGACAACATAGGGACATAGCACATCCTCAATCCTTCATGGTTCTTGAGTAAAGTTTTCACGATATCCATTCCAGATATATCGGCAATTTCTGTCAATCCATCATTCCCTTTCAAATGTTCCTTCTTTAAGTACTTGAGCATAAACTCTTTAGCCATTATATCCCCCAATCTATGTTTAAAATAATAGTTTTTCTATATCTCATTTCCAATTAAACAATACTACTTAAAACCGTCTTCACTTCCTCGACAGACCGCACCAGGTAAGCTTTCCCACCTGATTCATTAATTAACTTGATGTTATATTCTTGAAGAGGAGTAATTTTCCTTTTTTCATTTTTCACTTCAAAAGCATAAAATTTGCCACGAATACAGGCAATTATATCAGGTACTCCATTCCTGCTGACAACGATTGTCTTAATTACATAATAGCCCTGACTCTTCAAGAACTTTATTATCTTATCCTGTATATCCTTCTCCATTTAATTTTTATCCTTGAATTCATTCATTATTTTTTCAATACTCCACCCATGCATTAAACGATATCTTAATTGATAGTAATTAATATTTATTTTTTTTGATATTTCAGAAATGGAAAGCAATTCTCCTTTATAATGAAATTTCCTGTTTGATCTACGATTTACAAATTGCTCATTCTTTTCAATCCATCTGCAATTTGCCTTATTATAATCTCCATTGCTGTCAATTCTGTCTAATGATAAATTGATTTTATATCCATTTCCCATGTCGTTGTAAAAATTTTCAAATGTTAGCCACTCTTCACAAATCTTAATCCCCCTGCCTCCATAATATTTAAAATTATCGTGTTCTTTATTTAAACACCTTGTTTTCATTGAGCTCCAAATTTTATATAACCGTGTAAATGTTTTTCCATGTTTAATATTAATGTCCCTACATTTTACTTTTTTATTACAACCACAGCTTTTTTCACAATCTTTTCTTCTTAAAGAAATTAAATTTATAATAAACTCATTCCCACAATCACATTTGCATTTAACTATTCTAACATTTCTACTAACTTTACCGTAATTTTTTCTAACTAATGGTAGTTCTTCTATTATTATTAATCTACCATACCTATCACCTGGTTTTATTTCAATTCTTTGCGACATATTTATATTCTCCATTTAAATAATGTTTTTTAAAATAGTAAGTAGTAAATGAACGCTTCTTTAATACCACATCATAAATCTTCTTTTCAATACCTCCATTGGAAAAAATCCAATTAATAATTGGTGGTTTATTTCTATTAAAATTCATTATTCGTGCCCTGCTTTGCCAATATAAAGTAGAAGAAAAATCAATATTATAAAATAACAAAACATCTGCAGTTTCAAGATTAACCCCCATAGAGCCCGATAATATCTGAGAAACAAATATTTTGTCATTACTTTTATTAAACTCTTCCGGATCCTCAGTATAATTACTTATATTATTTTTAATGATTTTACCTTCAGCAATAAATTTATAAAAGATTGCAATCTTCAATCCTTTGTAATGCTGTATAATAAATTCTATTTTAGATAGGTCAAGAACCTTTGCTGAACCATCTTCACAAATAACACTCCCTGAATAAATTTGATGAATCTTGTTTTGAAGTTTTACTGCACTATCGCATACAATTTTACTCCCGTCCCTAAATTCATAAAATTTATTATCCAATAACAATTTTACTAATACGTTTATTTTGGGATTAATATCTACAATCTTAATCTCCTCGATAATATTAATTTGTTTAAACCCCGCCTCTTCCCTGGTATAAGAAATAAAATATGGATTCAGCACCTGCATAATTTTATCATTATAAGCCCGAGAGTAATCGTTTATTTTATAACCGTTGATCCATTTCTCTTTTACCAAAACATATTCTTTAGCCCATTTATAAAAGTTTGAATGTTTGAATGGAGTGAAATCTGAAATCCAAAACTGATGGAAGAGCTGAGAGTAACTTTCCGGGGATGGTGTTCCGGAGAGCATGATTAAATAATTTGCTCCAATAATCTTTTTCAATCGAACAGTTCTTTGGGATGGTTTGGGATATGCTCCGAGGTTATGACTTTCATCTACAATTACCAGGTCAAATTCAGGTTCGTATTTATCAAGCTGTTCATAATTTATAATTGTCAAATCAAATCCAAAGTGTTCATTCTCATAATCATTCTGGATTGAATAGATTGCTTTCTTCTTGGTAACAAACAAAACGTTTTTAACACCAAGAAGTTCAGCCGCTTTAAGAGCAATCAAAGTTTTACCGACTCTCATCTCCATCGAGAGATAAGCAATATAATATTCTTTTAAAATCGAATATGTCTTGTCAGCTAATTCTATTTGATATTCGCGTAACACTTTTATCTCCATTTAATAATTTTTTATATTCTCTCAATTTTATATCAACTTTATGCTGTTTATAATAATCCTTCCAATATTCTGACCGTTTACTTTTATACCGTTCTTCAGCTGGCTTTTGCATCGAGCATCCTTAATTCCGGTTCAACAAACTTTCCTTTAAAACTTGTTTTCAGATTCCATTGCTCAGGAGTAATCATTTCACCATTGTTAGATTGATGAAGATTAAGAATTTCCTTTTCAGTAAAAACAACTCCATTATCAAATATGATAATTTTCTTAACTGTATTCCATTCAATTTTTCCGAAGTCAGATTCAAAATGTCTGATGGTTTCCGGTTTAATTTTTGGTTCCGGTCCTGGTAAAATATCAGCAATTTCCTGTTCGATGGATTTAACATTTTCCATAAGGTTTTCAACAGGATTTTGTACAGGTTCCCAGTTGACAATTTCCATTGAAGAAACATTATGTTTATCGAGAATATTATTAATAATACTCAGTTCCTTCTCTTCTTTATCAGCATACAATTTCATTTCAGCTTTTCCCCCTGTGTCCGTATTAACTAAATTTTCTAATCAATTTATTTATTTATCACTTATAAATATTGTGTCCGTTTGCCGTTTTTTAAGTGTCCACGCTTACACTATAATTATTTATAATAGTTAGCAAAGTGTGGACGGTGGACATTTACCCCTATATCCCCCCTATATATAATGCATATATATATATTTCTTTATTATTTATTATTATTTCTTTTTCCTTATGTGTAGTATAGTAAAAACAAACGTCCACCGTCCACATAATTAATAAGTTATTTATATTATATAAATTTATGGGTGTCCGTTTGGTGTCCGTTTGGTGTCCGTTTACTTTTTTCTTATCATATAAACGGACACATAGTATATTATTAGCCAATTCTTTCCGACTTCCAAAACTTGACCCGATTCTTTCTGAACCCGGTTTGTATAACAATAAAGCAATATTTCTACTAATAAACGGACACATCAGAACATCCCCTCATTTGCATCACCCCCTAAAACAAAATACTTTTTCCTATCATCCCTGGTTGAATTTCGACTTTCTTTGAAGTTCACTTTTTTGTAAACCAAGTACATTTTCATCCATTTTGAAGTCATGGTTTGAGACTTCGCATAATGTCCATGGGGACCATAAATTTCATATTTACTTGTAAATTTATTATAGATATCATCTTTAAAAATTTTCAATCCGGGAGTCAATTCTTCATCGGGATATTCATCCATAATAAACTCAAGAAAATCACCATTAACATTAGCAATCATTTTCCGTTCAGCAAGATTGACCTGTTGATAATCAACCAAATCATTAGCCAAATAATGAAGTGTTATATATATCATAAAAGAATAAAATCTATCCCATTCAGGATCATCAGGAACCCATCCCTTATCAAGAATATTCCCTCCAAAATCATCAACCGGAGTAAAATCAGCAGTATAATAATCAGAGAATTCAATCTCATGTTTCCTGGCACGATGCGAATCAGTTTCATTAGATAGTACATGATTGGTAGTAATTAATATTTTAGGTGACTGGTCAAAAGGAATCTCAAAAGGTTTCATTCCTTTTCGCTCAACGGTAATCCCCTCAGTTAAAATCGAAAACAAGCTTTCGAAGTCAAATCCTTTTTTAACATCATCAAAAATAAGAAGCTGAGTATCAGGACTGATTTTCTGAAAATAAAACTTATCCTTAAAATCAACCTGTTTGCCGTTAAAGAACACATGTTTCCTTAATTTAATAATACCATGATAGGTTAAACCCTTTCCTGTACGGCCATTTGCTTCTTCATTCTGAGCAATCTTTTCTTCACAGAATATAATTGCTTTAGTGAGGGCAGGGTTCTTATAAGTATGGAGTAAGTAACCGATTGCTGAACAGAGAGAACTTAACCTTTTCGTATCAACAATACGTTTAGAACGGTCTTCAGGGAACTCGGAATTATGGGGTGAGCATACATGCTCGAGGAACCTGCCGAAAACACAATTAGAAGTGTCTCCCGCCTCTTCAAGTGGCAATAATTTTAAATCATGCTTGATAATCTGCTCTTTCCAGATATGCCCCTTCAAATCCTTGTAATCAACTTCTATTGCATTATCCTTTATTACCTTGATGCATTTATTCCTGAAAAAGAAAAATGCTGTGTCTTTAGTATCTCTGACCAGGTTTAAATGCTTCGGTGTGAGTGTAGCAAGAAAATCATTGGATTTGAATATGTGTATCTTCTGAACAATGTTTTCCCACAACTGAAGGTTTGTAAAATTGTTTGAAATTTTTTCAGGCATGTTATATACAGCCCGTTTCACAAAATCAATTATAGTTTCAGGTGTCTCCTCAGATACAATGTTTTGCTGAATTCTGATGTAGATAGATAAGTTTGTATCAATCCAATATTTGTAATAGCCGTTATACTCTAAATAATTAATGAAGTTGGTTTTATTAATGTTAAGACATTGGATTGGTTCTCTTACTCCTTTGGTCGTCTCATACCAAAAAACACAGTTCTCAGGTAAATTTAATGCCTTGAAAATATCATCCGAAGGAAAAAGAGTAGGTTTGTTCGGATTAGATTTTACCCCGGAGATACCCTTTCCTTTTCCGTTCATCGAACCGTAACCATGCCTGAGAAGTTCTTTAGCAGACTCTTTAAAATCCCCATTGTAATATAAAATTGTATGAACAGCAAACTTATCATAAGCTTTACCCATTTCGAAGGGGTGTCCGTTCGAAGTGAAACAATAGAACTTATCCTTAATGAAATTAAATGTAGCGGAGATGCCCTTCTCTTTCCCTGGACGTCTCCACAGTTCCTTATTACCCTGGCATTTTACCAAAGTCCAACCAACATCTTTCAGTTCATTGGCAATATCCCCTCTCTTATTAAAAGCATCGCCGGGACGTTCTGATTGAATAAATTCAGTATGTTCAGGAGTTCTGTTCTGATTAACATCCTCGACTTCATTGAAACTCCGCGATATAGATAAAAGTAGTTCACGGTCTTCAGGAGAAATCAACTGCACATTAGTAAAAGTACCCTGCAGTAATTCATAGCCGGGAGATGGTGAGATTAAAGCATAGCCCCCCTCACCTCGTGTCTCGATGATTGTATCCTGTTCCTTTTCGTTTTTCCACCGTTTAGCTAACTTAAGGTTACCTTCGATAACAGAGCAGCGATAAACGATATGATAACCGCCTGATTGTGTTTTCTGAATAACCAATTTATCAAAGAGACCGGGTTCGGTATTAACAACAAGCTCTTTAAAAGATTCAAAAATTTCAGATGCCGTTCCGTCATGGTTATCAACATCAATAAATTCTATTCCACCTGACACTTTACCAGCAATCAAGGCAACAGCATAATCATTTTGAGCCCACCAGATATCGAGCAATTCCTGGGTAGGTATTTTAGACTGATATGCCTTCCATTGAATAACCGGTCTCTTATCTTTCAGCAAGACCGGAATAACGCTTAAACCACTTCTAATATAATCCTGAGCCGCTTCTTTAATCATAAATCTAATATCAGTTTTCATTAAAAATCTTATGCTAACGTGCAATGTATTTAGTTAAAAGTCAAGGCATTAATTCCCACTTTATTAATTGTCCTACTAGACTTCTATCTCCGGCATCAATAGCCATATCCATGGTTATTCTTACATATTCATCTCTTTCTTGTTCTAAGCAACAATAACCCTGAACCAATTCAGCAATATTTAATTCCTCATCAGTCCCGTTAAAATCTACAGGGTGTCCATCTTTATCTGTAGGACAGCCACAAAAACCACATCTATAAGTATTATTCATATCCCATTTATTTTTAAAATTTGTAAGAAAATTTGTTAATTCATTTCATTGATTTATTTATATTTAATGATTTCAGACTACTCTAAATTTGTAATCAAATTTGTAAAAATCTTTTCGCTGATTCTTTATAAAAAATATTGTGATGTTTCACAGATTCAATCCATTCCTTTTGAGTAGGTTTTGCTTTAGGCCCGGTCATAGCTCCGATGATAACAAGGTCTATTCCATCAAAAATAAATCCTGAGAAATCTCCCATAATCGGTTCGATGGATATAAATTTTTTATTATTAAGATTGCCACATGTAAGCCAATCATATTGAGCTGAATTGAGGGCTGTATCTTTTGTTATTGTTACACCGAGCATACAATTATCAGGGAAGTAAAACAATCTATATCTGTTCGGATGCTGAGTAAGAAACATAAAAGTGTGTTGAGGGTTATCCTTTGCAACTCGAATAATTTTCATAACATCATCTGGCTCCCCATCAAATATCTCCCCCATCGAACAAACAAAAATCTTACTCGGTTTCTTAAGTTTTGCAGGCTCCAATAATCGTTCAGGAAAGAACTGAGGTTTGCTAAAATCAGGTATAAATTTAAAGCGGTCATTCATTGCTTTAGCATAGCAATAATAACATCCTTTCCTGCATCCAACAATCGGATTCCATGAATAATCAGCCCAACCAATAGTATTTTTAATGTTATTCATTTTTCCTCAATCATTAAATTGGATTTTATAAGTTTTATTACTTCATCAGAAATTTTAATTTTCATTATTTTGCCTGTTACTTTTACTTGTATAGCTGCAAAATCCTCAAGAGATTTAGTATAACTTTCTTTTGAAAAGCAGTATAAATCATCTTTTAGATTATCAACTGTGTGTATAGTATCACTGTACTGGTCTAACAGCCTATTAATAATTTCATTCTTTTTCATTTCCTCACCTGTGTAATAATCGGCAATTGCTCTTTGGTAACTGGATTAATGGGGTAATCAAATTTAGCTCCATTCCAATATTCTGGATATATAATTTTTGCGATTGATTGCATTAATATTTTACCTGATTCAAATATTAATGTAGGATTTAAAGCATAATCAATTGAAGCTCCTATTATTTTATCGTTCATTTCCTCACCCAATAATTCCACACACCCTGTCCCCAGGAATAAGTAAAAACAAAAGTCAGGAGGAAAATCCCCCATTGTTCATTAACAAAAGTCGAGTACAACCAAAACGGTTGACCGATTAATCCGATAATATATCCCCAGCGTCTCCAATCTTCTTTACGGCTGACCAGCCAGATTGCAGATGCAGAGGTAATGAATATTATGATTTGGATTATGAGCATTTAATTAACTTTCTACATTTATTAAATCAACTTCAAATTTTTCAGGAAGTAACTCAATATCAATCTTCTGAACTGAAGATACATTCGGTTCAAACTTTTTTTCCCAACCCTCACCCATCATGGTTTTATAATAAGTATCCTGCATTAACTTATACGCTTCATCAACTGATGAGCAGGTAATAACTTCAATCTTCTCTTCCTTCAGTCTAAGTGTAGCTAACTTCATTCTGTCCACTTTAGTTAAAGCCCTGCATAAATCCATAAGAGTAGCATTAGGGTAAATGTCCCTGTAATCCAATGAGTGAGATTGAATATAACCCAACTCGGAAGGATTGGTAACTGTTTCAGGGAATAGCTCGTTAGTCATAGTTATAACCGAATAATATCGTTTAAATCTGCTTTCTTTAATCTTGTCATATAGAAATATTTTCGAACTTCTTTTGGTAAATTTCCGTCAAAAACTTTAAATAAATCTCCGACAGTATATCCAAGAACCCCAGCACCTCTCCATATAAAAAAATCACCGCCAATCCGTAAAGCATTAGTCAAATCATTATGTCCCTTTTTGCTGATTCCAAAGTAATCAGGACTATATTCTTCCATAAATTCTATTAAAGCAGAATCAAAGCCTTTCCTGAAATAACACTCATGGAAATATCTGGCATCCCCTCTCTTATCTTCAAACTCACAATCAGGAATTATCATTTCTAAAGCATCTAATAATTTATCTTGATAAGATTTCTTTTTACTAACAACTTTTGTAATCCAGTCTTTAGCAAAATCTTTCACTTTTAAAAGTAATTTTGATTGTTCATCATCCATTCAGTTATTCTCCCTCAAATCTTCATTATTAAAATCCTCATCACAATCCATACAAGAATAATCAGAATAGACTGTGTTATTCACTATCACTCTATCTTGAGTTTCATTCAACTTATCAGCAGTTAAATTTATAAGCACATTTTCGTTGCTGTTGCATATCGGACAATTAGGTAATGGCATCACTTATCTCCTTTCATATCGAACTATATCTTTTTATTTCCAATTCTAATTTTAAAAGATTCGTTATAGCAGTTATACTTTTATTTATTGCATTTGCTTGCCAAACAAAATCTTTATCTACTTTTACTTTTTCAATATTCTCCATTAACCTGTCAACCAATGTGTTTAACTCTTTTTTACGATATATTTCAATTGAGGTAGCAGTACCATTCCCGTTATTTCCTGGCTTGACTTCGGGCAGATCGTCAATAGGAATAAACTCAGTAAATTTTTTCTGAGCTTCATCAACAGAAAATTTAACAAAACCAAAATTTGTACTGAGTAGGATCATATCCTCAATAATAGTATAATCATTAATCAGATAATTCTTAGTATTGTAAAGCCAGGTCTTACCAACCATGTATTTAAGCCGTTTTTCTATGTTCATTGATTTTCCTTTGTAATTCTAATTGTTTTCTTTTTAATTCGATTAATTCCGGATTCTTCATAATAAGTTTTTTTAGCTCCGGATTCTTATGAGATAATGTAGATGCTATCCATCCATCACTTGAATGGTACTTGTGATTCATTTGCAGATGTTCATCTCTCGAAACCATCGCCAGATTATTCAATCTGCAATCAAGAGTGTTACCATTTTTGAAAATTATATTGTAACCTTTAGGGATTTTACCGTAGCGTTGGATCCATAAATAGCGATGAAGCAATTCCCATTTTCTTAAAGAAACTCTGATCCATTTATAAGGAATCGGATTATCATTTCTATGAGATAATCGAATCGAGATAACTCCATCAGCTTTTGTGTTGTGAGGTAAATGTCCCTTCTTGAACTCAGTAGCCGGACTGTAATGAGTTCCCTTCTTTCCTTTATTGTGAGAAATCTGCCCCTTTTTAAACTGACCTTTATTAGTTGTTTTATGTAATCTCAGTTTATAAATTTTATTTTTAACCTGAGCCCGGGTAACATTGTTATAGCGGTCAGTAAATACATCCGCCAATTCAATCGCAGTCATAGTCTCATAATTTGCTTTAATAAAAGCTATTTCTTTTTCCGTCCATATTTTCGGGGTTTCTCTCAATTCACTTTCTCTTTTGGTTTAATTTTAAAAAAGAACTTCTCATTATTATTTCCACTCAAGAACAAATCCCTGTTTCTCTGCCTGACAAACTTTTTAAGGTTGTTCAGATTTTCCCTTGTCAGAGAATATCTTTTCAATTCCTCAAGCTGAGGTTTGTCTAAATGATATAATATGATTTCCTTAATAACCACTATATCTTGATAATACCTTTTTGCAATAATTCATCATAACAATAATCAAGAAAGTCTGCTGCGTAGCTGTCATGAAATTCCTTAGAGCCATTCTTCTTAGCTGATGTGCAGAGTTCAATAAAGAAACCAGAATTGATAATATCAGCTTTGACCTTATCAATCCGCTTCGGAGTAACACCTCTTGGAAATTCAACGTGCTGATATTCTTTGAAATACTCAAACCAAATATTCTTATCAATTTCATCAATTGATTCAGTTATATTCGTTTTTGATTCCTTTTGTTCAGGCTCGGGAGTCAGCTGAACGAATTGCTCGAATTCAGGTAGAATAATTATCTGATTAAGAACATTAGTAACTACTAGGCACAGCTCTTTTCCTTTGAGGATTTTTTTCTCATCATCACCAATTTGATATTTAAGCATTATTCCGGAAGCTGAGCAATCAAGGGATTTTTTATTTTTTTCAGCGGGGAGGAAAAAACCAGGTTTCTTTTTGAATTCTTCTTTTATATATGATTTAATATTTGATGCTGTAGCCGGCATTTTATCAGCGAAAAGATCCATAAGTTCTTTTGGTTCATAACCTGCAAATAACAAATGATAAATACATTGATGAAGTGCAGATAAATTTTCAGGTTTGAAATTCTTATTTATCACCCATTCCTTTTTTCCTGACTTATCAAACCCTAATGATTGCTGTCTCATCTCTAATGGAATAGGAAGCTCCTCAAGAATAGCTTTTGTTTCCGGATGAAGATAATACATCACACCTTTTTTCCAGTCAATTTCAGGAGTAATTGTTTCAGTCCTGGTTAATATTTTAGTTGAGTATTGCCTGTGCAGTTCATTGATTCTTTTTTCATTAACTTTTATTTGAGGATTAACTCTTTCCCTAACCAGTTCAAGCTCTGATTCAAGATTATTATTTTCCTCTAACAAAGCATTTTGTTCATCGGCAATCTCAACAAGCTCCTCAGGTGTGAGCTTATGAGTATATTCCATATTCTTAGCTGTGTTTACTTTTTCCGGTTCGGGTGTGGTTTCAGAAATTACATCCTCTTCCTTAATATCGGGAAGTTCTGAATCTTGCTGAAGCAAATAATCCTCAAAATCATTGATGAGATTTTCTGCATGTTCCATGCTGATAACATCAGAACCATAAGTAAGTTCAGTTTTGTCTTTTCTTGTAACCTTTACACCTGTGTATGCATCATCACCGATGAGAAACTCGATGGATTGAATTGATTCAAAATCCTTTTCGGATATTGCCTGTTGTTTTTTCTTTTTTGCCATGATTTATCTCCTTGATTTATTTGTTAATAATTTATTATCAATAAATTCCTTTGCCTGTTTCACTGTGTTAAATGAATACCTCAGAGGTATATAAAAAGTAACCATATTATGATATTCTTTGTCCTTCAAATTCAGAGTAACACCTTTATAGGTCTCTGTTTCAGGTGTTCCATTATTAAATTCTTCCGGTGTTGCTGTCATTTGAGAATTAATTCTAAAACATTGTAAGAGTGTGTTAAGGGCTGTTGTGGTCTCAATATTTAAATGAATGCTATTAAAATAATCTCCTGCCTTTATTTCAATATACCATCTATATATTGATTCGTTAAGATTGTAATAAATCTTTCCGTTCAAAATAGGTATTTCATAAGTTGTTTTCTCAGAGTTGTATTCATCCGCAGGATATACATTTTTAGTAAATCCCATTCTGATTAATTCACTTTCAGATAGCTCTAATTGTTTCTTCATTTCCCTTCTCCCGCTTTCTTTTTCATTTTGGTAATCACTCCCCTGAGTGCTGAAATGCTACGGTATAGTTTGTGTGTGGTTTTTCTTTCTTGCTCATACCATTCTTTATATCTGTTTCTTTCAGATATTAACTGGGTATAGTTATGAGCCATTTTTTCAATGTTGTCAGCAATCTTCAGTAGACATCCGAGTTGAATATTTTCATAAGTCTCATTCCCTGTTTTCCAATTTATATTAGCCATGTCTCTATAACTTATTTTTTCACTCATAGCTCACCAAGAATAATTTATTATTAAAATTCAGCAGAGCAGCGGTTTTATTTTGTTAAATACTTTCCAGCTAAAAGAACGATTCTGCTACTCTGCTTTTAATTAGAGGGTGAGGCAGGATTCGAACCTGCAATGAGTTTGCTCCGACCATCTAACTCAAGATGCTCCCTATTTCATCGGATTCTGGGATTAATCGTCTACCAATTCCGTCACTCACCCTATTCAAAGAACAAAAGATTCCGGTACGACTGTCAGCAAATTCCGTTGAAGGACTAGACCGGAACACAGCCGCACCGGAGATTAATTAAAACGGTATGTCCGGATCATCTTCCGATGTAGATTTTACTTCCGGTTCACTATCTGTTTGAACAGGAACCGCCTCTTGCGGATCGAAAGGATACTTATCAAAAAGAAGTTCATAAAACCTGTCAATGATTTTATCCCTGAAAGCTTCTTTTTTCTGCTTATCCTTAATCGGAGAGATTTTAAGTTCTTCCATTGTCTTGAACCATTTTACTGGTTTGGAATTCCAGTTGATATAAACACGCTGGTTATTGTCATCTTTGACAGCTGTAAGTTTCAGTTTACCGCCATCTCCGAGTGAAGGTATATTTGACATACAATTCAAAATATTAAGAGTTATCCATGTATAGAAGCCAAATTGAACCTGGTAAACCGTCCCGTTGTCGGTAAGATAAATGTCCAATTTCTTCTGGTCTGCTTTTTGGAACTCATAAGAGTGAGAATTGAACCCAAGAAAATCTCCTACTATGCCCGGATAATCAACATGTTCACATCTGAACTTACCTGTTACATTATTAATAGAAACAAAATTCAGTTTACCCTGCTGAACCTGTTCTTCGGTTTGTAAACCCATCGTAATACTCCTTAAAAATTTATTATAGAAAAAAATTAATTATTGAATAGTGTTCTTCTTATCTCAATACCAAGTTCGGATCCTCAAAGATTTTCAGACCTGGTATTTCATGAAAACCTGCTTTGATTGCTGCTCTGAGTTTCTTCTCATCAGGAATCATATATTGTCTTGGGATGAGTGATTCATCAACAATCTTATAATCCCATGCTGTTCTCAATGATTTTGATTTGCTGGCTTCGAGTTCCTTCTCTCTCATTCTAAGGTCGAGTTCACTTACTTCAGGAACAACCGGCACCGGAGGTATTTCAGTAACAGGTGTTCCATTTGCCTGAGCTTCAGCTACGAGCTTTGCGTGTTCCTCTTCTGCTTTTCTTTTCTCAGCTTCGATTCTTGTACGTTCCTCTTCAATCTTCCTGAGCTCTTCCTGCCTAATTCTTTCCTGCTCGATTTCAAAGTTTCTGATTTGTTCACGTAATCCTTTGATGCCTTCAGACAATTCTTTGACAAGGTTATCAGCATAGGCCTTAATGCCTCGTTGTTGTTCGAGAAGAGGAGCTGTAATTTCCTTTCTCTTATCCTCGATAATTTTCTCAATTTTCTGAGCATCCTTAACCAAGCTTTTTGCTGAATCAATTGTAGCTTTGCTGACTACAAGAGTATTGCATTTGTTAGCTAAACCAATAATCTCAGCTTTAACCGGCTGAAATATTGCTAAACCATTTTCCATAAAAATCTCCTAATTAATGTTATAAAAAATTTAAATTAATTTCCTTTGTAAAAGTTCTTCCGGACATAGTTAAATACATAATCAGCAGCCGGAACCCACTGAATAACATCCTGCATTCCTGAACCGTTCAATTTTCCGTTGATGAATAATATTTCTTTCGGATCTTTCCATTCCACCTGGTAAGAACCAAGTATATGAGGAATTCTGAATTGCTGAATAGATTCAGTTTGGTCTTTCACTGAATAGGTTGGTTCTCTTTCCCAATCATACGGTGCAACATTGTATAATTTCTCAACCTTCATACCGAAGCTCTGCTGAACGATTTGATTATACATGTGAAGCTGAACTTCATAATCCGTAAAGAAACCACTCTTTCCTGATTTAAAATCAACCAGGGCTTTCACTCTTTTGTTTTGCTTGGTTTCTTTTGGCTCCCCTTTCCTGTTGCCACTTACATAAGTATCACCAAAGAAGCCCTTTTCAGAAACAGTTAATTCACACAACAAATCAAGAGTGCCTGCAAAACGATACTTCCCGTCATTAAATATTCCGATAATTTCGACAGCATAAGGTTCAACCTCATAATCAATGCAGAATTGAATTAATGAAGCAAGGTCTTTCTTTGAATTATAAACCCAGTCCTTAGTATCGAAATCAATATTATGCTCTTCAATATACAATGAAATTCTGCCCGGGATGGAATCGAAGTCAAACCAACGCTCATCTCTATGATTAGCTGAGCGGAGATAATCGGCAATAAGAATGTGAATGAAAGTGCCATAAAAAGCTTTTTCTCTCATCATCTTATGATATCCCTTCAATCCAAGGTCACCGATAATCTGTTGCTTACCGAAGCTCATCGGCATTGTCTTATCTTCAATGTTTGTTACCGATGGGAAGAATGTGATAATCTTCGAAGGTATAATTGGTTCTTCCGGATTGAAATCAGCTACAGTAAAGTAATGCCTGTTATTATGCTGATTGAAACGGTAGATTGTAGGAATTTTGAATTTATCTACAAAGACCGGATTCACGTAGAAAGGCTCTACAATTTCAATCAGTTTATCTTCAGGATTAATTTCATTTATTACATTCTGAAACTGAGTCTGCATCTGTTGGAAGATGTTAGCCATATCGACTATTGCTTTCGATGTGTTTTTTGCTTTTACCATTTTATATACTCCCAAATTCTGAATTCAAAAAATCCATAACCTGCAAGGAAGAGGATAACAGCGATTGTCAGTCCGAATATGACATTAAGAATTGTATCAATTCTTGCTTGTTTTTTATAAAAATCTTTTGTTTTGACTGGTTTCATATTGCCTCCTCATTAAAATTAATTTGCTCTTCGATTTGTTCATCAGAAACACCGCAATGTTTTAGATATGCTTTTGCCTGTTCAGTATCATCGAACTTCATTACTTCATTATTAACATCAATCAGGTATTCATCTCCATTGATTGATATTCCATTTATAGCTTTAGAAACAATTATCATATTGCTACTCCCCTTCCTCTGAGCCATGTTCTGATTGTAGTATTTTGATTGTGCCTCCTTGCATTGGCAAGCTTTCTATAAATTCCCTTTTGAAATCCTGATGAAGTGGAAAAGCTTTTACTCCATCAATAAAGCAGCTGAGTATATTCAGCGCTAAATCCGCCGGGCCTGAACCGGAATATCCCCATTCGAAGCCGGTAGGAGAATGATAAACGATTCTTTGATGAATGTTAACCGATGTCTTTCCTAAATATCTATTACAGATAATATCCTTTGTAAAATTAGGAATAGCAAGAACAGTTCTGTAATCTTCTGAAAAGATTGTCTCATCATTTGAATCAGAATCAGCATTCTTTTTTGCAAGACATACAGGCCCGTATCCAGCTTCCTGGCTTTTCTTATTTTTCAAAGGTCTGTTGCATCTTAAACATGAATAGTTCATGGATTCTCCTTATAAAAGTTTCTTAACTTATTCATATCATAATTCAACGAGATTAATCTCTGAGCCATTAATGTCATGTCCAAAGGTTCTTCTGAATTGGCAACTAATTGTTTGAAATCTGAAATGCCATACCTGTTGCCAAATTCATCACCTATTATTCCGTCATCTAAATTGACATAGAAGCAAGGATTGCTTTTTGAAGGTTTCACTTTTTCACTCCTTCCAATGACTTAAAAATATTTTTAAGTACAATCTTCTCTTCCTCAATTTTGTGATAGAGCAGACCTATTGTAGCTTCTGAGGAAGCATTCTTAATTTGCGTGAATAGGTCTGCATAGCCGTTATCACCGAATTCACGCTCCAGTGATGGTGCAAGAAGCGATTCATCCCGCATTTGAATTACAGTTGTGTTAAGAAAGTTGATTTTCTTAACCTGTTCCTCGATCCGCTTGAATGTTTCAGCTTCTCGTGTGGAGAAAATTTTCTTTGCCATTAGGCTTTCCCTTCTTAAATTTGTTTATAAACATTTAGTTGTTTTATGCTCTTGCGGATTTTCGTTATTGATTGATGCAAGAGCATTATTTATTTTTGTTGCGGGGTCGGAAGTCGAATCCGAAGCTCTGGGTTATGGGCCCAGCGTGTTGCCAGTTACACTACCCCACAAATAATTATCCCACAGTACTCCTCACAATTTTATGTAAATGTTTAACCGGGAAACTCTCGATGATTCCATTTTGAATAGGTATATCAAAAATTATATCAATAAGCATATCAATATCTTTTTTCTTAACAACATACCTATTTCCAATTTTAGAAGAAGGGATTTTACCCTCCTTCATCATAGACATAATCTTATCCCTTCCTATATTACCCCCAAGATAATCCCTGACTTGATGCCAGTTCATTACTTCGGGCCATATTTTAGATTTTGGCTTTCTCATTATTTATTATTCTTTGATATTTTTCCTTCTTTCAGTACGATATCAAATTCACGGAATTCCTTTAATATTTGTTCGAAATGACTTTTAGGGATTTGAAAAGGATTATGAGTTCTGAATTCAGTGATATAATAAGCCGGTTCTTCATCTTCACTTTTATGATAAAGAGGTCCTATATATATCAAATCATCAAGATTAAAAATCCCAACTGATGTATGTAGCAGAACAGACCGGGCACCATATACAAGTTTGGCATTTGTCTTTTCCGATGTCTCTACTTTTGGTGTTGCCATCTTAAGCTCCTAATTGATTTAAAATTTGGTGAAAAAAATCTTTTGGCATCATATTATGTGATTTAAAAAATTTTCTGAATCTATTTCTGTCTTTTTTATATAACCAAAAAGAATATCTCGCCATTTCAAATTGGTCCTTATTCTTAAATGTAATTTGAATCGTGAACTTCTTTTTCATAATGAATCCCTGTATTCCCTTATTCTTTCCATATTTTTAGCATTAGAAATTTCAGCATCGAAGTGTCCAAGTACTCCCCACTTCGCATCGTCAATTGTCTGCATTTGAGATTCATCGAGCAAATCATTTTTAATCCAGTCCATGAAGATGTTGAACTTCGCTTCAACATCTGTTCTCTTTCTTTCTGCTTCTGTAATTGTCATAATAATTCCTTTACATTATTTCTATAGATGTTGCTTTATGAAATTTCTCAAGTGCTTTTTTTTGTTTGTTACGATAGTCGGCTTCCATTTGAGCGGCTAATTCCAAAACCTGGGGGTCTTTCGTTTTATATAATTTTTTACATACGGCAGGTCTCGATATCCCCAGTTTGCGAGCAATTTCTGCTATAGTACCGTATTTTAATTTTTCTCCCATTTTCTTATTATATTTTGTGAATAATAATTTTTTAGTTAAATTTTGTTTTATTCTGGTTAACACTTGGTTAACCTTTTGTTACGTTAATTAAAATTTGTTTAATTCATTCGATAATTACATTGTAATTTTCGTTTTGTTTTTTTTACAATGGCAAATATAGGAAAAAATTTACTATAAAAGCAAGAGAAAATTTTACTATTTAAAAAATATTTTATTTTTTATTGGCATAAAAATTGATATGATAGAGCATTTAAATACACCTCAGAAACGACTTAAGTATTTTATTAATCAAAATTTTAATAGTCGCATAGAATTTTGTAATAAAATTGGTATGAGAAATGATACTCTGACAAAATATATTAATGAAAGTAATAATATAATAGGTAAAAAATACCGTGATAGATTAATAAATTTAGGATTAAATTACAATTGGTATATGTTTGGCAAAGGGGGAATGCTATTAAAAAACTCTGAATATCAAACAACAAATAAATCTTCTATAGTAGTCGAACCCAACGTTTCCGAGTTATACAATATAAATATAGATGAATTGCAGGAATTTGCTGAAATACCTTTATATCTTGTTTCCGCTCAGGCAATCACAACAAATACATTCGTATCATTTGATGACCTTCCTGTATTCAAAACTAATGTAGGTTTTGGGTTAAAGGTTAATCCAAAGACAACTAAGGCAATCTTTGTTACTGGTGATTCTTTGAGTGAAGCCAGAATCTATTCCGGTGAGACAGTTGTATTTGATATTGTACAGGAACCAAAAAATAATGATTTGGTAATTTGCAATTTGAATGGTAATTTAATAATTAAGAAATATGAATTCAAAGACGGCATTATATATTTGCATAGTGCATACAATGGAATAAAACCGATAATAATTAATCATATTGATGACAAGTTCAAAATACTCGGAATTGTCATCGGTGTTTATAGACAAATCAGAAAGGGACTGGCATGAGAATGTTTAAATGGTTAATTTTTATATTATTTTTTATTCAAATTATATTATTCTTTTGGACATCGTGTTCATCAAAATCATTACCTGATGCAAATGACTATTCTCTAACAGAAGAATCTGCTCAGGATTTTTCAAACGATAAAAGTGATTGGGCTGATTATTATGAAAGTCCTCAAAAAAATTTCAATGATACTGTTAATAAAATTCTTCCAATTTCCTTTACATTTACTTGGGTATTAGTATTTATTGCGATTGGGATTGCAGGTAGTAAAAAAAGAAAAGAGGAAGCAAAAAAGAAATTGGAAAAGGAAAAACAAGAAACAAAATTACCTTTCATATCATAATTTTATTAATAAATCAGAAAAGGGACTGACATGAAAAATATCACATTATTATTACTTTTCTTTTTTTTTCTTCCCTTATCTGCACAATGGTATAAATTATCAGTGCCTGATTCCTTACCTTTATGGGATAATATTGTTTTAGATTCTGTTGATAATATTTATATTAAAAATAAAAATGGTATTTATTTCTCACCAGACAAAGGTTTAAATTGGTCTCTTGTTAATTTAAATCGAAATATAAATTTTGTTACAAGAAACGGCGGTTCTTTATTAGGTGCTTTTATGATGTATACACCTTTTACTGGAGTAGAAAAACATGATTCTATTTTAATAATAAAATCCAGTAACAATGGACAGACCTGGGAGAATATTAAAACAATTAAATTTAATTCCAACGAAGATACATGGTCAAAACCGGAAATTATATCTGATACCGGTGATTCCTTTTGGTTACTTTCTCATATGTCATATAGATTTCCTACAAATACAACCGGGGATGTTTTATCATATTTTATTTATGATAGTCTTATTTATAATTTTTATGTAAGAGAAGACCGTTCTGAAGGATTTTATTATTATTTAAAAGAGTTTTCTTTTTTTGATAATTTGGGTTTTGCACATGACAGAATAGGACATTTATGCAAATCAGATAATAAAGGTAAAGATTGGTATGAATTAAAAAGTTTAACCGAGGGAACAAATTGTATTGCAATATCCCCTAAAACAAAAAATATATTTATTGGTACAAATAATGGATTATATTTTTCAATTGATTCAGGCTATACATGGATATTAAAAGATTCTATTGAAAGCGTTGGGAATATATCTATTAATAAAAATGGAGTAATTTTATTAATATGCGGTAAAAAATACTATGATAATTATGATAAAATTAAATTATCTTATGATGAAGGTAATTCTTGGATTGAAATAAAAAATTATCTTAATAATATATTATCCGTTTCTAAAATTGCAATGAATAATGATGATATTTATATAAATTTCACAGGAAACCCAGCAGTTAGTAAAGACGAAATAGGATTATTTAGATATAGAATTGAAAATAAAACTTTTGTAGAAAATACATTGATTCAAAATTCAATTAAAACATATCAAATTAATAACAATTTAAAATTTGAATTTACTGAACAAATAAAAACATTGAATTTTAAATTATTTAATCTATATGGATGTGAAATTTTTAATAAATCTTATTCAGATTTTAATGAGCAAAATATTTCAATACAATTAGATTTATTTCCTAAAGGCATTTATTTTTATTGGTTAAATATAGATAACAAAATATACCAAAATAAATTATTAAAATATTAATAAATACTAAATCAATTCTATTACTTAATTTTATA
>JAEHJW020002405.1_pt1 | contig 55749 bp, 66 predicted proteins | sample 9271431 | NCBI WGS metagenome assembly JAEHJW02 | reverse complement strand
CCGGAGTGGGACGCCCCGCGCCCGTGTGGGGTAGCTTCCGATGGGGGGACCACCCCTCGCGGCTACACTGGATATCCTAGGGGCCTGCGGAGCCTCAGACCTGGGTTCAAATCCCAGCACGGGCGTCCTTATTTTCGTTCGAATACCAACATTTTTCTACCCCTTCCGACCCTCTACGGGCCGATGAGCCCGAAAGGGAAACCCGGACGGATCGACCACAAGCAGTGGCTCGACGACCCGAAGGTCAAGACGTGGTACGAGGGGGCCGAGCTCCGTTCCCCCCTCACCGCGGCGGTGAATCTCCGTCAAATGGGCCATTTCCTCCACCACATGGGTCTGACCCCGAAGTCGCTGGCCGAGCTCGCTGCGAAGAAGCCTGCTGACCTGAATGCGAAGCTGGTCGAGTACGCGAACCTCCTCCAGAAGAAGGGCCGGCTCGCGAGCTACATCGCCAAGACGTTCGTCGGGATCAAGTCCTGGCTCCTCTTCAACGACGTGGAGTTCCACAAGTTCCCCAAGCTCAAGGTGATTCGAGGAGAGTCGCTCCGAGAGGAGCGCGTGCCGACGCAGGAAGAGCTTCGCCGGATGCTCTCTCTGCTCAACCCTCGTGCGAAGGTGGCTGCGTTGATGATGGCACACGCCGGCGTCCGTCCCGGGGTCCTCGCCCGGGTCGATGGGACGGGCGGGCTCCGCCTCCGCGACCTCCCGGAGCTCAAGTGGGAGGAGAAAGGGTGGCGGTTCGAGCGGGTCCCTTTCCTGGTCCGGGTCCCCGGTCAGCTTTCGAAGAATTCCCGGGAGTACGTCACCTTCGGCTCGGGTGAGCTTGCGGAAGCGGTCCTAGCCTATCTCCAGCACCGGTCCCACATCGGCGAGGTCCTGGGGCCGGACAGCCCCCTTGTCGCATCGTCGCCCGCGGCGCACAAACGTGGGTTCCGCTACACCGAGCGTCAGACCCGAGGCGGCTTCCTCACGACCAAGAACCTGATGGAGGAGATCCGTGACGGCGTGAAAGCGGTCCTATCCGCCCGCACGTACGTCCTGCGGGCCTTCTGCTCGACCCAACTGTGGATGGCGGGCAACCACGGGAAGATCGACCGGGACGGACGGGAAGCACTGCTGGGGCACGATCTGGGGGTCGCAGGCCGGTACAACCTATCGAAGAAGCTCCACCCCTCGATGATCGAGGAGCTCCGCTCCGCCTACGCTAGATGCGAACCCTTCCTGTCGACGATCCCCACCAAGGACGAGAGCCAGTCCGTAGCCAACTCCACCCGTATGCTCCTCACCGCCATCGGCTACGACGAGAAGGAGGTCGCAGGCATCGACGTGGAGAACCTCGATGCAGCCTCGCTTCAGGATCTCTTCCAGAAGAAGCTCAGTGAACGGTTGCCCGACCCGACGCCGACCGCGAACCCCTCCCCCTCAGCTCCTTCGGCGACTGCACCCAAGGTGGAGAAGAGGGTCGTCAAGGTTCGCGAGGTAGCCAAGTACGTTGCCGACGGCTGGGAGCCTGTCATGAAACTTGACGCAACGCAGGTCTACATGACACGCCCCGCCTGAGGGTCTGTCGACCCACTTCGAGCAAGCCCCGGGGGGTGTCTTGTCGGCCTACGCCGAAGGGAGCTTCCGCAGTCGCCACCAACCGACGGCCTTTGCCATGAACTCGGCCGCGGTCATCTCGTCCGGCTCCCCCGCCATCAGCACCTTGAGGGGATGGGTCGCAGGAAGGTGATCGATCGATTGCTTGAAGCCACGGATGCTCACGAGGCCCGGGCCTGCTGGGGCCAGTGGACTGGAGAGCGGGATCGGTTCGGCAGAGCGCGTCGAGCGGATCCTCCTTCCCTCAGCCATGGATTCCTCCCGCTAGACCTGGACCCGAACTTCCGCGGAAGAGTCTGTACCACTCCGCGACCTTGGCGACGTACTCCGCCCGGGGGATCTCGTCGGGCTGGGTGGCGAGGAGGAAGCGGAGGGGATGACTCGGCGCCAGCGAAGCCAGGGCGGCCTTCCATGGCCGGAGGCTCACCAGGTCGGGCCCCTCCCAGTGGACCCCTGGGGGGGAAGCGAAGGGAATGGGCTGGGCGGTGCGCGTGGAGCGGATGCGGCGTGCATGCTCGGACATGAGAACCTCCGAGCATCCCCCAGGAGCCGGGGGACATAAGTCTTTCCGCGTAACGCGGTAAAATGCGTTATGACTACTTCAGCCCGGCCACGTCCACCGAGTCCTTCAGGAACGGACGGATCTCCATGGGTGCCTGGTCGTCGGGGACCAGGAGGGTCGACTGCGCCCGTTGCTCCCTTCCCTCACGGCTCCGTCTCTCGCCTGGGGTGAGAGAGTATTCGGTTGTGTCGGTCAGCGTGTCCGTGTGCATGCTGAGCCGGTCCATGTCCACGAGCATCTTGAGTCGGACCGGCAACGTCTTCGGGTCGATCTTCAGCTCGAGCGCCGTAGGCTCAAGGTCCTTCGGGGTGGCGACCTCTTCGCTGGCGACAGCGTCGACGAGGGCGTTGTTGATCTCGTTGACCCTTTCCTCGCTCTCACCGGGGGGTGGGTCATTCGGGACCGATGCAGGCACGGTCTCGACAAGTGAGTAGGTCGGGTCGCCCCCATCATGGAAGGTTTCCACCAGGCTGCGCGCTCCCAGGAAGGCCGCGAACTTGGCGTCAAAGGTGGCCTCGGAGCACCCGGTGCTCGCGCGGACGGACGCTGAGGCTTGATCCTTGGTGGCGCCCGGGTTCGCTGCGAAGAAATCCCGTATCGCGGGGGTCTCCCTGTCATGGGGCTTTGCCTCCGAGCCAGCCCCGCCGGATGTGCTCAAACTGGACTTCCGCCTCCTCGCCAGGAACAGGGCTCCGAGGATGGCGGCGAGGACGAGGATGACCAAGGCCGTTCCGATCAGGAACAGCTCGCCCATCGAGAGGCCCCCGTTTCCCCCTCCACCGGGCCCTTGAGCGAAGAGGGAGCTGAGGTTCAGGGTCGCGGTGTAGGATGCGGAGGATCTCCCGAGCGCGCTCTGGATCTGGAGCACCTCCAGTTGAGTGGCGTTCACGCTCGTCACGTTCACCATGACCGTTACCGCGCCCCAAGGTCTCCAGGAAGCGTTGGCGAGTCCGCTCGAGGTCCGAGCGAGGCGCCACAAGGAGATCGTGGACGAGCCGGGGAAAACCACGAGCGTGAGGGTCAAGCGGACCTCCTTCCATGCCCCATTGGCGGCGACCGAATCCACGACGTAGCTCGAGCTCTCGATGACCGGGGTGACCTCGGCGACGGTGAGGGCCTGGACGTGGAACGCACGGGAGAGGACCGAGCCTCCCCCCGAGTCGTTGACCAGGACGCGGACCGAGTAGTTCCCCGCCGCGTTGAAGGCGTAGGGAACGCTGGTCGAGGCCGTCGCGAGGGTTCCGCCGTCACCGAAGGTCCAGAAGAGGGAGTACGGGGTGGTGCCGTTCCTCACGCAGGAGAGCGAGAGGGTTAGGGGGTCCCCGACCCAGATGGTCGTTGCATTGACAGCGGGGGCGCATCCGACGGACAGGGGTGGGGCAACCGTAACCGTCACGGTTGTGGTGGCCGAGGCGCCGAGCGAGTCCCGGACGACTACCGAGACCATGAATGAACCGCTCGAGGACCAGGCGTGCGTGGTCGACGGGTACGTGGTGGTCGGGGTGCTCCCGTCCCCGAGATCCCAAGAGTAGGAGAACGGGCCGAGCCCTCCCTGGAAGGCGAGGGTGAGGTTGTCCGAGACTCCCTCATCGAGAGCCGTCCACGTCGTCGAAAGTGCCGCTCCCGTGAGGACGTCGGCACGGAGGACGACCCGCAGCGAGGCTGAGGTGGTGTGACCCTCTACGTCCGTGGCTTGGAACGTCAATACGAAGCTCCCGGTCGCCGTCCAGACCCGGGTCGCGTTGAACCAGGGGCCACTACCCTGAGCGCTCTTGATCGGGGTCCCGTTCGCGCTCCACGAGAGCTGGTAGGGTCCGATGCCTCCCAGGAAGAACCCGGCGAAGGAGACCGTGCCGTTCGGGTAGGCGTAGAGAGTTCCGCCAGCTCCCGTAAGCGCCGTCCCGAACTGAGCCGTGATGTTGAGGACCTGTGGGTCCGCGATGGCGGTCACTCGAACCGTGGTCTGGAGTTGGATTCCCGCTCCGTCCGAGAGGGTCACAACGACGGTGAAGGGTCCTGCGCTGGACCAGGAGTGAAGGGCCCACGGGTGGCTCGACGACTTGGTGGTCCCGTCTCCGAAGTTCCACGCGTAGGAGAACGGGGAGAGCCCTCCTGAGAAGTTGAGGGTCAGGTTGTCCGAAGTGCCCACGTCGAGCTGGGGGAAGTGCGACGAAAGGACGAGGTTCGTGGCCGTGGGATTGACCTGCACGGTCATCGTCCCGCTGATGGTCTTCCCGAGACTGTCCTGGCCAAGGAAGGTCACGGTGTAGGACGCGGCGTGCGACCAGGCGTAGGAGATCGAGGTGCCCCCGCCCATCGTACTTCCGTTGTAGGACCACGTGTCGGTGAAGGGCCCGGTCCCGCCGGCGAACTGGGCCGAGAAGGAGGCGGTCGCGGTGATCTCGTCCTGGAGGGTTCCCCCGAGCGTTGCCGAGTAGGCTCCCACGCTGGCGTTGGCGTAGAGACGGTGGAGCGCGGGGTTCACGAGGAGCGTGTTGTTCGCGTACCACGCCATCCCGTGGGCGTCCCGGACGGTCGTCTCGACGGTGTGCGAGCCAAGCCATCCGGGCGTGAACTGGCATAGCGAGGTGCCGTCGGTCGCGGGGGTGACGCTACATAGCGTTCCGCCGGCGGTACTATCGTTCCAGAACACCGAGAAGCCAGGAATGCCGTGGACGAGTTGGGCACTTCCGTTGGCGGTCATCCCGCTGTCGAGGACAGTGGGGAGGGTCGCTGTCCCGGGCGCGAGGGGCCAGTAGACCGTCTCGGTCAGGGTGACTGCCGTGGTCCAGCCCGCCCAGTCCTCGACGCTCGCGGTGAGGGTGTAGACGCCTGGCTGTGTGTACGTGAGACCGAACTGGAAGTTGGGACCACCCTGCCAAGCGCCGCACTGGAGGGGATTCGGCCACGCGGATCCCGGGGCGTACAAGCACGGGCGATAGTTCGGGGTCCCCTGACTGTAGTTCACTTGGAGAATCAGGCTCTGATTCGCGTAGGCTATCGAGCTTCCCCGCGCGAACCACGTACTGGCTGTTGGGTCGGGATTCACGCTGAAGGATGCCTGAGAACTGAACGCTGACCTGCCCAGCGTGTCGTTCACCCAGGCGACTATGGTGAACGTCCCCGTCGCGGTCGGCACGCATACCAGCGTGCTCGTGTTGGCCGTGGCACATGGCAGCCCTTGGTACCAGATGCTGTACGTTCCCGAACCACCGCTTGCGTTTCCCCAAAGGGTGACGGACTGCCCAAGGTCGAAGTCGGTACGGTTCCCGGTCCGGTTCAGAGCCAGGGTGATTGAAGGGTTGCTGTGCACGATGAATGACAGGCTGGGCGAACTGACGAGGTAGCCGTTTGCGTCGGTGACCGAAACGCCGATGAGATAGATTCCCGCCGAGGAGGGGATGCACTGAAGCGAGCTAGTGTTCGAGCTCGTGCAGCTTGTCGGGAGTCCGGTCCAAGAGTACCGGTAGTAGCTGCTCGCCCCGCCCAACGGAGCCGCACCGTATGTCACCGGCTGGTTCACGTCGACTGAGAACTTGCTCGCTACTGGCGTGCCGACCGTCGGGTCCCCCAGGACATTGTATGGGAGGGTTCCGCTCGCGTACGTGAACCCGTTCGTGTCCTTCACGCTCACCTTGACCGACGAGCCCCCGGTCGCGGAGGGAATGCAAGTGATTGAGGAGCTGTTGGCCGGATTGCACCCGCTTGGAAGGCCATTCCAAGTCCAAGTGTAGGTCCCGGTCCCGCCCGACGTGGTCGTGGAGAAGGTGACCTGCTGCCCCTCGTCGATGGACCAAGGCGAGCCGGTGGGCGTAGTTGTCGTCGGATCCCCGTAGACCGTGATTGCCGTCGCAGAGCTGATCGCTGGAGCGTTACCGTCGGAGTCCAAGACCAGACTGTTGACGTAGAAGTTCCCGGTCGCAGACGGTGTGCAGGAGATACTGGCCGCAGTCCCTGAGGGGACGCACCCTGGCGGGAGCCCGCCCCAATAGTAGGAGTAGCTCCCGCTTCCTCCCCCCGACGCGCCGGTGGTGAAGGCCTCCGCTTGCCCCAGCTCGACCTGGATCCGGGTGGTCGTCGGAGTGGTCCCCGTCAGGGTGGCACCGTAGGTCCAGGTGTCGGGGTAGGCGTAGACGAGGTAGGCCCCTCCGTAGAGGACGTAGTACCCGTCTGTCGTGTCGTCCGCGATGCCGACAGCGTCGCGCAAGTTGGGGGAGGACGGAGAGGAGGTGACCTGGGTCCACTGGCCCGACGCGTAGGTCCACGTGTCCCCAAGTACGGACGTTCCCGCGTCGCCACCGAAGAGGACGGCCGGGTTCCCGTCAGCGAGATTCGCGTAACCCCGGGCCGAAGGGTGCGAGCTGGGGCTCTGCTGGACCCAAGTGGGTCCCCCTGACTGCCATTCGTATTCCCACGTGTCACTGAGCGGGGTGTTCCCTGAGCTGAATCCTCCGAAGAGGAGGACGTACCCGGTCCCGGTGCTGTACTCAGTGGCCACCGCGGCCCCGTAGCGCGCGGAGGGGTGGGTGCTGGGGCTCAAGGCAGTCCAGCCGCCCCACTGGAACTCCCAGGTGTCCGCAAGGGCTCCGCTGGAACCCGTGCCTCCGAAGAGGACGGCGTAGCCAGTGTTGGGGTAGTAGTCCGCGAATGCGGCCCACTCCCTCGGGGTGGGACAGGAGACGGTCCCCCCGCCGACGTACTGACATGAGTTGCCGGAGATAGGGGTCTCCAGTTCTGTCCACGCCCCGCCGGAGAACTTCCAAGTGTCTCCGAGGTCCGCTCCATTGAAGCCACCGAAGAGGGCAACGTAGTTGTCGAACCCGTCCCAGCTCAGGCCCATCGCTGCTCGTGGGACAGGGCACGAGACCGTCGCACCGTTGGAGATCTGAGTGCACTGCCCTGCGGTGGACTGGGCGCTCTCGATCTCGGTCCACTTGCCTCCCTTGAAGGACCAGGTGTCCCCCAGGTACGTCGCCCCGTTGATCCCACCGAAGAGGAGGACGTAGCCGTCCGCCGAATCCCAGACCATCCCGGACTCGGACCTTGAGGAGGGAGAACTTCCGGGTGAGAACTCGGTCCACTGATTATTGCCGTAGTTCCACGTGGTCCAGAACTCGACGTTCTGAGGCTGCCCCGCGCCCACGCCTCCGAAGAGGACGGTCTCCTGGTGGAACGAGTCGTACGCGATTCCCGCCTCGAAACGCCCGGAAGGACCGCTGGCGCTGAGCGAGGTCCACGCCCCTCCCGTGAACTTCCACGTGTCGCTGAGTCGGCCATGAGATGCTCCCCCGAAGAGCAAGACGTAGTGATCGGCGCCGTCGTAGGTCATGGCGGCGCCAAGCCGAGCGCCAGGAGACCCTGAGGTGGCGGAGATGTTCGTCCAAACACCCGCGAGGAACGTCCAGGTGTCCGCCTCTGTGTGACTCGTGCTGCCGCCCATGAGGAGGACGTCTCCCCCGGACGTATCGTAGGTCAGGGCCGCCCACGATCGGGCCGAGGGGTGAGAGGAGGGAGAGAGGGGGGTCCACGCCCCCGCCTTGAACTCCCACGTGTCGCCGAGGGTGGTTCCGCTCTGGGCCAGGCCCCCGAAGAGGACCACGTAGCCATCGGCGGAGTCATAGGCCATCGCAGCCGCGGAGCGCCCGGAGGGTGAGGTCCCCGGTTGGAGGAGCGTCCACTGACCGCTCTTGAACTCCCAGGTGTCGCCGAAAGAGGCAAGACCGTTCGACCCACCGAACAGGACCACGTATCCGTCGGCCGCGTCGTAGACCATCGAGGCCCCTTCGCGGGCGCTTGGGGAGATCGTGGGCGTTGCCTGGGTCCAGACCCCCGCGCTGAACTCCCAGGTCGTACCCGAGTACTGGCTGTTGGCCGTGCCACCGAACTCGAGAACGTAGCCGTCAGCCTGGTCGTAGGCCATGCTGACACCCATCCACGGGAGGGGGGTCTGGAGCTGCGCCCAGGCGTTTCCCGCCGAGGTCTGAGGGACGAAGCGGCCCTGCTGGGAACTGGACCCGGTGGGTCTCGGTGCCGAGGTCGAAGAGGTGTTCGAACCTGGAGGGACCGATGCATGCCCGGCAGGGCCCTCTCCGCGTCCGAGCGATGCCTGGGCCGCGGCGAGCTGCGCCGAGGAAGAGCCCTGGGCGGAAACCGGCGCTGACCCAAAGGATGGGGGCGACGGGCTCGACGGAACACCGTGATGCCCAGTTGGGCTATCGCCGACAAGGTCAGCCACCGGCGAGTGTACACCGGAGCGGGGGGAGGAAAGGGGGGCGCCCACCGCACCCACGACAGTGCTCGCGGCAGCGTGCGGATCCCCTGGGAGCGTTACGTGGCTGGGGCTTCCGAGTGCCCCGGCCGGGATCGAGAAAACGACGACGAGGGCGATGGCGAGAAGGGCATTCCGGGATGGCATGGTTCCGCCGAAAGCTCCCTGGAGGGAACGGGAGGACCGCGGGCGGCTTGCCTCCATAAATCCCTTCTCTCCCTCGAAAAGCAGGCCGGATGTGACGTGCGCCGTGACAGGACGGACCAGGGCGGTCAGGCAGGACGGGCTTGGACGGTCGGAGCGGTCGGTGTCCGTCTCCTCTCCAGCGCCTCTACGGAGCTGTTGAGCCAAGGGAAGATCGCCTTCGTGAGGTACACCTTGAAGCTCCCGTCGACGATGTGGGCCTTCTCCTTTCCGAGCCTCACCGCCTTCCTGTGGGCGATGACCTCCTTGGCAGGAGCCATCCAGGCCAACGACTCATCTGTGCCGGTGTCGCGGGCCGCCCGGTAGATGGAGAGCTTGAGGTAGCGCTCCACGTCGTCCGTGAGGTAGATGTAGAACTTCTCGGAACTGGTGAACGTCGTCGAGACCACGCTGTGCTGTCCCAACTCCTTACTGTACATCTCACCGCATCGGTAGGCCGAGATCGCCCGGAGCACCCCCTCGCCACGGTCGAGGAACGCAACGGCCCGGGCCGGCTTTTCCATCCTCGCCACATCGGGAGTGAAGCCGAGGAGCTCCGCCACCTCGCCAGGGAGCTGCAACGTGGGTCCTGCAGGATGGATGACCTTCAGCGCGATCCACTCGTTGACGGTGCTCGGGGGGGACATGGTTGGGAGGAGGAGGGGGGAGGTATAAGGAGATTGCCTTGAGCCGTTACGCGGCCATACCCAAGAACGCGGAAAGACAAGTTATTAGTATCCGCGCGGTTTGGGGTCCCTCGGAGCGACCATGTCGAACCACCCCTGCTACCCCGAGAACCCCCGCCCCGTGCCGAACTCGCCCCGCCGACCGGGCCGCCGCCCCCGTCCCTTCGTGGACGTCTTCCTGGGGCTGCTGCCGGTCCTCTTCCTGGCCCTCGCCGCCGCGGGCCCGGCCCGCGCCGCCCCCGTGCCCGGGGGTGCTCCCGCGGTTCACGCGACCGCGAACTGCCAGGGGAACGCGACCTGCGATCTCGACGCGACGCTGACCAACATCCAGTACTTCCTGATCGGGATCGCGGTCCTGATCGCCGGCGTCGCCTTCGCCTTCTTCGGCATCCAGCACATGACGGATGCCTTCGGGGACAGGACGCCGGAGGACGTCAAGAAGCGGAACACGCAGCTCAAGACCATCGCGATGGGCCTGGTCGTCACCCTCCTCAGCGCCGTGCTGGTGGGGATCGCCAAGGGCCTCATCGTGACCTCGTGAGGGGGGAGGGCCCTGGCGCGTTTCCGCCGGAGGTGGCGCCGCATGGACGCTTGCCCGATGTGCGGCATGTGCAACACCGTCGACAACACTCAGGGGCAGTTCGAACGGTGCAACGACTGCGGCTACTCGGTCAAGCGGCTCGTCGTGGGGTGGGACTGAGCATGGCGCCTTCCCCTCCCCTTCGGGTCGTCGACCTCGCCGCGCGTCCGTGCCCGCGCTGCGGAAGCTACCGGACCGATTCCCACCGCAACGGCCTGGTGCTCTCCTGCGGACGCTGCGGGTACGTCCCCCCCCTCAGCCTCCTGGGGGTGTTCTGACCTCATGCCTCTCCACGGCCCGCCTCCGCACCGTTCGACCACCCCCGGCGGGAATCGGGAGCACGCCGTCCTGGCTCTGTCCACAGGAGGCCGGCGTGGGGGCCCCTTCGGGGGCCCCGTAACCCCTTCCCGCTCCGGGCTCCGGTCGCGGCGTTCGGCGGCGGGCACGCGTGGCTGCATCCTCGTGTTCCTGCTCACGGCCTCGGGGTTGCTGGCCCTCGTCGTAGGGCCGGCCCGCGCCTCTCCCTCCGCCCGTACGGATGGCATCTCTGACCTGACGCTCTCGGTCACCCTCTCCTTCTACAATGCGACGGAGAACCGCACGACCCCCGTCGGTCAGACCGAGGGAGCTGTCCTCTTCCTGGGGGATGAGCCCCAGCTCTACGACAACTTCACCCTGGTCAACGGAACGAACTACACTTCGTCCGATTTCCCGGGGCTGAACCTCACCAACCTCACGACCGTCCTCGTGGATGTCTACTCGCCTGCGGGATGTGGCTGCGCGGATGCCCAGGCCCAGTATGACAACCTGAGCGGAGACCCCACGCTCCCGCTCAACGTGGTCTTCCAGCAGAACGGGACCGCGGTCGGCCTTCCACCCCCTCCCCCACCCGGGAGCGACACCGCGGCTCCGTTCCCTGCCTTTCTCCGGCTCGTCGGGGTTGGGGTCGCGATCGCGCTCACGTTCCTCGTGATCCAGGGCCTGCGGAAGCTCCTGGTCCCGCTCGCCTCGGAGAACTGACCCCAGGGGAACCACCATGAGTCTCTGGGATGACCTCTGGAACGCGCTCTGGGGAGCTCTTGCGACCCCCTTCGCCGCGGCGGACAATGCCCTCCTGGGCTACCTCCCCTCGGCCATCGAATACACACCCAACCTCGGAACCTCCGCCGTCCAGACCGTCTGGACCCTTGTCTACGTCGTCTTCCTCGGGAGCCTCGGTATCGCCGTCGCGGGGATCGGGCTCCTCTACATCCTGACCCCGGTCGTCGAGAAGAAGGTCCATCTCAAGTTCCTCTGGACCAAGCTCGCCTTCGCCCTCGTCCTGGGCGGCTCGTCCATCCTGATCGGGAACTTCACCATCCAGCTCGCGAACCAGCTCACCCAGGGGCTCCTCTCCGGGGTCAGCGTGAGCGTCTTCGGACAGAACTATTGGGGGAACTCCGTCAACGCCCTCGGCCCCGGGTCGTTCATCGTCTACCTCATCGCGCTGATCTTCATCGTGATGGTCCTCATCGAGAACGGCGTCCGCATCCTGATGATCTTCTTCGCCGGGGCCATCCTGCCCTGGGGATTCCTGCTCTGGTCCTTCCCGACGACCCAGGCCTACGGGACGAAGATCATCAAGATGTTCTTCGAGTGGACCTTCGTCTCCGTCTTCATGGCCATCGTCCTGGCCATCACGTTCCTCATCCTCGGCGGGAACGGGACCGGGAACGACATCCTGGACGCGTTCCTCTTCCTGGGCGGCCTCGGGCTCGTCGCCGCCATGCCCAAGGTCATGACCGAGACCGGGTCGGCGGTCTCCGACGTCGGCATGGCCACCCTCGGTGGCGTGGGCGGGGCCCAGGGCGGGATGATGGGCGGGTTCTCCAGCGCGGCGGGTGGACCCGCGGGAATGGCCGGGGGGATGGCCGGGAAGATGGGGAACATGGCCTCGAAGGTCGGGGGCGCCGCGGGGGGCGGGGGGAAGGGCGGAGGCGGCGCCATGGCCGCGCTCGGGCGCGCGGGCTGGATGATGGCCTACAACCCGATCGGCGGCGCGGGCGCTATCGGTGGCATGGTCGCTGGCGGCCTCGCCAAGGGCGCGGGCCGCGCCCTCCACCGCGGCGTCCGCGGGGTGTCCGGGGCCATCCGTCGTCACGGGGCGGTCAAGGGTGCCACTGCGGGCGGCATGCCCCTCGGGGATGCACGAGCCATCGCCTCCGGCAAGTTCTCGCCCAGCGGACAGAAGGGCGGCACCCTGTCGCCCCCGTCCGGCGGGGTCGTCGGCAAGGAGACGCCCAGGGGGAAGGAGTACCTCGCGATGGAGAAGAGACTGCAAGGAAGCCAGGGCCAGGGGCTCTACCGAGCGGGCGTGACCACGCACGGACACGTCCAACGCACGCGTGCCCGCGTTCACCAGCTCGGCGAACGGATCCGCCACGAGAACGGGCCCGCCTACCAGGCGCTCCGCGAGCGGGTCTCGGGGGTCCGCTCGCCATCGCGGGCGCTCAGCCGGAACCGGAGGACCGCATGAGCGACGGGGAGGACGCGCTCTCGGGGCTGGTCGCATTCCCGCCGAGACTGGGGTCCATCGAGAGCAGGTTCGGACCACTGACCACCTCCCAGGCGGCCTGGCTGATGGGCTCGGCCTCGGCAGGTGCCCTCGTCGCCTACACCCTGCTCGGGACCTTCGCCCATTCCCTCCTCGTGAACGTGCTTGCCTACGGCACCTTCTTCGCCATCCTGGCCACCGGGATGTGGCTCGGACTCACGCGGAAGGAGGGCCTTCCCCGACTGCGCTACCTCCTGCTCCTCCAGCGCTTCCGGTCCACTCCCCGCGTGCTGACGGGGCCGCTCGCCAAGCGGTTCGTCCACCTCCAGGACGTGACGGGCGACATGCTCGTCCTGCCCCACGACGTCTACGCCCGGGCGCTCGAGGTGTCCGGCGTCAACTATCCGCTCCTCTCCTTCTCCGACCAGGCGCAGCACCTCCAGGCCTTCCTCTCCGTCCTGAACGGCCTCGACTTCGATGTGCAGCTCATCGCGCGTCCCGAGAAGTTCGACAATCTCCCGTACGTGAGGGCCCTCACGGACCGCGGCGAGAGCGAGACCTCGGCGGTGATTCAGGACCAGCTGGTGGGATACGCCCCCTTCTTCGACGAGCTCACGCGCAACGCCCTGGACCGGAAGTTCTACGCGGTCGTCTCGATGAACGTCCGTTCGGAGCGGCCTGACCTCTTCTCGGAAGGAAAGAACCCCTCCCCTGCCCAGCGGGAACAGGCCGCGCGCAGCGTCCTCGACCGACGAGCCGCGGTACTGGCGGACCATCTCCGCGCCGGAGGTCTCCACGCCGAGCGCCTCGCGGGGGAGGGGATGGCCACCCTCCTCAGGACCTACTGCCAGTTCGGGACGAAGACCGCCCTGCCGGTCTCTTCCTTCCTCGATGCCGTAGCCCCTGAACGGGTGGAGATCGAGCCCAAGGACCTGACCGTCGGGAGGGAACATGTCCGCATCCTCCAGGTGGAGCGCTACCCCGCGACGCTCCCGTACGGCTGGCTCATGCCGTTCCTGACCGCTCAGGCCCGGGTCGACGTCGTGCTGCACCTGCACCCGCTCTTGCAGGAGAAGGCCCAGGCGCTCGTGAACCACGAGATTACCCGCCTCCAGGTGGAGCTCCTGGGGAAGCGCGAGCGAGGGACGGTCGACACGAGCGCCCTCGAGCACCAGGTGGACGCCTTCGAGGAGGCTCGCGCAGCTCTCGTCCGAGGGGATGAGCGGTTGTTCATGACCGGGGTCTACCTTGCCTGCCGGGCCGACACCCGGGACGAGCTCGAGGCCCTGGCCGCAAAGGTCCAGGGGACGCTTCGGGGCCTGATGGTGGGAGCGAAGCCCCCGCTCTTCCGGCCCCTGCCCGCCTACCGGACGATCATGCCGTTCGGCCGCGACTTCCTCGCCGACGACTACCCGCTCCCGAGCTCGTCCCTCGCGACGATGTTCCCCTTCGTCTCGGCGGTCCTCGCGGAGGAAGGAGGGATCCTCTATGGCATCAACGAGCTGAACGGGACGCCGGTCGTTTTCGACCGCTTCTCCTCCGACAAGACCGAGAACTACAACACCTGCATCTTCGGGACCTCCGGGAGCGGGAAGAGCTACCTCGCGAAGCTCGAGGTCCTGCGCTACCGGATGCTCGACCCGGACCTCCGGGTCTTCATCATCGACCCGCTGAGGGAGTTCGCCGACACCACCATCGCCCTGGACGGCACGGTCCTCTCCATCGGCCGGGACGGGGACACCCACCTGAACCCGCTCTGGGTCGGGCGGGACAACTCGCAGCGTGCTCGGCACGCCCTCGAGTTCCTCGACGTTCTTCTCCAGTGGAGCCCGGACGAGAAGGAGGAACGGGCTCTTCTCGACGGGACCCTCTCGAGGATGTACCGCTCGCGGGAAGAGGAGTTCACTTTCCAGGACCTGCTCGCCGAACTGGAGAAGGAACCTTCCCTCCAGTCGGAACACCTCCGCCTGGTCCTGCAGCCATACGTCTCGGGGTCCTGCGCGTTCCTGAACCACCCGACGGACGTCGACCTGGGCTCCTCGGTCGTTTGCTTCGACATTCGTGACCTCGACCCGGACCTCTTCGCCCCGGTGATGACCCTGGTCCTCTCCTACCTCTTCAGCGAGTGCGGCCGGGACGCCGGGCGCAAGATCATCGTCGTCGACGAGGCCTGGCACCTGATGGACCGCCCGGGCTCGGCCCAGGCCCTGGCGAACCTGACCCGCCACTCCCGGCACTACAACGCCGGTCTCACCCTCATCTCCCAAACCGCGAGCGACTTCCTGGAACACGAGAAGGGACGCGTCGTCCTGGCGAACTCCTCGATGGTGACCCTGGTCCGGCATCGGGCCGTAACCGGCGCGATGCGGGAGCACTGGTCGCTCACCCCCGCCGAAGTGGACCTGGTGCGCTACGCGAAGACGGGGAAGGAGTGCGGCTACTCCACGGCGCTCCTGCTCACGGGAACGATGCGAACCCCCCTCAGGATCATCGCCAGCGAGGGCGAGCACGAGCTCATCACGACGAACCCCCAGGACCTCGCGGACCGCGACGAGGAGGATGCGGCCCCCGCCCTGGTGGCATCACGCTCGGAGGAAACCAAGGAGGAACCATGAACGCGAAGAACAGCCTGCTGCACCCGACGCCCATCGCCGACCTCGTCCCGCGCCGCCCCGCCCTTGTCCAGGGGGTGGTCGTTCGCTACGACCCTGTCTGCGAGCGTACCAGTCTGTCCACGGGAGGCCCCCTGATGGCGCGAACGGTCGTTCTCCGTGACTCGACGGGGCACATCGAGCTGACCCTGTGGAACGATCAAGTCTGGCACGTGCAGGACGCCGACAGGGTCCTCCTCGTCGAGGCTTGGGTCCGGGTCAACGAACTCAACGGTCGGCCCGAGCTGACCCTCGGGTCCCGTGGCTACCTCGTGAACCTCGGGCCCGCGAGCGGTCGTGGACCTGTCTGGCACCCCGACCCCCGAGGGAGCCTCTACGTCTGGGGGCTGGTCCGGCGGAGGCTGAGAGAGAAGGACCTCCGAGCGCGTGAGGCGAGAGACGCCGTCCAGCGCCAGATGTCCCGGCTCTCCGCCCCTGCCATCGCCGTCGCAGGTTCTCCGGCGCCGGGAGCCGCTGTCCAGGAGGCCCCATGACCGAGGAGTGGGAGTGCTTGAACTGCGGGACCAGGGTGTCGGCCCCCGTTCCCCGTCGCCCCTTCAACTTCCACCCCCCCTGCGAGAACAGTGGGATGGGCGTTCTCGTCCCCGTCAGCAAAGCCACCCGTGCATCTCGTGTGCCGAGGGTCGGATCGGTTACTCCTTCGGAGGGAGCTGTAGGGGAGGGGCCATGATCCATCGCCATCTCCTCCTCCCGGTTCCCCGCCGCGACCCACGGGACCCGCCCCCCAACCGAGCGGCCCTCGGGAACGCTCGCGTTTCCTCGCTCGCGCTCGAGCTCTATCGCGCCCCTCACGGGGACGTCTCCATCACCGTGGCCGGCGAGACCGAGGCGGACCTCACGACCTGGAGCGCGGTCTACGAGAGCGTCTTTCCGGGAGGGGTCGTCGAGCCCACCCCGGTCGAATGCCCGTTCCCGGTCCACGGGTTCGTGCAAGGCGTCCTCGCTCGCGCGAGGGTCCGGCGCAGGCACCACTGGTGGCCGATGCGCCTCGAACCGACCTTCGACTACGCGGACCTGCTGGCCCGGAGCCTCACCTCACCCCTCCTTCAGGAGCACGAGGTCATGCTCCAGGTCCTCGCCCGTCCGGTGGGGACCTGGGAGTCGGGGTTCCACCTCTTCACCTCCCCCTACGACAAGCTGCTGATGAACCTCGACGGGCGCACCGAGCCGCTCCTGGGGACGCCCACGCAGAAGGCCCCATCCGCGCGGCAGAAGGAGCAGCATGCCCTCATCACCGAACGGAACGCCCTCGCGCCGTGGCAGGACGAGATGCGGTTGGGGATCCTCGGGCCGGAGGCCAAGGGGGCCTTCCAGGCCCTGAACGCCTGGGTCCGCCAGTGGGAGTCGATCATCGGCGGGAACTGGTGGAGCTTCGCGAGGGTCCGCAACGGCCTTCTCTTCTCCCGAGCTCGCGTGCTGGAGTTCCGGGAGGTCTACCGAAACCACGACTTCGAGCATTTCCACGAGAGGAAGGAGCGGCGGAACATCTCCTCCAGGGAGCAGGGGTTCGTCTACCCTCTCCCCGAGCGGCACGAGCATCCGGGGTTCCCCTACGCGACCTCTCCCGCCGCGGGGCACGTCCCGGCGGCAAGCCTCGGGTCGGTGGCCACCCCCCTCTCCCTTTCCTCCCCCGCCCCGACACCTGCTCCGGCGCTCCGCCTCCCCCAAGGGTTCCGCGGGAGCCCCGAGAAGTGGGCTCGCACCGTGGCCCAGTACGAGGAGATCCGCCGGCGCGTCGCGCCCTCGACGCCATCCCGGGCCATCGCATCCATCCGGGGGGCGGCGGCCATCCCGGCGTTGCCCCCCGCTCCCACCCGGCGGACCGACACCCTCCTGGGCTCCCCCCTGCCTCCCTCGTCGCCCTCGGGTCAGCTTCCGCAGCTCAACCCCGCCCACTCGGACCTCGTCGTCGGGCACGCCCGGGGGCAGCTCCTCCGTCTTCCCCCCGACGCGAACCACCTCGCGGTCCTGGGGCGAACGCAGACCGGCAAGTCGACGCTGGTCCTCAACCTGGTCCTCCAGCTTCTGCTCAAGAAGCCCGGGGCGACGGTCATCGTCCTGGAGCCGACCGGGGGCCTCATCCGCGACGTGCTGCAGCGCATCGACCCCGCCGTCGCTGCGGACACCATCCTGGTCGACCCGGCCCACCCTACCTACCGGGAGGGCGGCCTCACACGTGTTTCGGTCCCCCTCGGGATCCTCCACCTCACGGAGGACGAACGCGCCGACCCTGACGACCTCGAGCGGCGCGCGGAGATGGTCGCCGGGGACATTCTCCTCCTGATCAAGAACGCCTGGGGGGAGGAGAGCATCGGCGCCCGGGCGGACTTCATCCTGCAGCCGGTCTTCCAGGGACTCCTGGCCTCGCGCGGGACGAACCTGGTCGACGCCTACTACGTTCTTTCGGACGCGGAGGTCCGCCGCAGGTTCTTGAAGACCCTCCGGGAGGGGCCAGCTGCCCACACGCTCCGTGTGCACCTCCCGGGGCTCGACTACGCGTTCACCATGTCCTCCTTGAACAAGGTGGGGAAGATCGCGACGAACCCGATGCTCAGGAAGGCCCTCTGCCAGCGGGTCGACCCTGTCCCGTTCGAGGATCTCCTCAAGCACCGCCTCCTCCTCCTGAACCTCTCCAAGGGGGAGCTGGGGACCGAGGGGTCGAACTTCCTTGGGGCCATCTTCCTGACCCAGCTCTGGACCGCCCTGCAGCGGGCCGGGAGCAAGGACCACCCGGTCTACCTCGTCGTGGACGAGTTCCAGAACTACGCGGTCCCCATCTTCAAGGACATGCTCAGCGAGGGGGCCAAGTACGGCCTCCACGTGGTCGCGGTGACCCAGTACCTCCATCAGGTCGACGAGAAGATCCAGGCCGCCCTGCACGGGAACGTGGGTGCGTGGCTCTTCCTCGCGTTGGGGGTGGAGGACATGCAGCTCGCGTGGACGCTCGCGGACGGGAAGCGGCGAGGGTGGGTCCCACAGGACTTCGTCAATGGTCTTCCGAACCACCAGCTCGCGATGGCCGCGGGGGGCACCTTCTGCAAGATGGAGACCTTCCCGGCTCCCCCGCCCCGACCGGACGCCGAGGCTCTGGCGGAGGTGGTGGTCCGGAGCTCCCGCAGGTACGCCCGGCTCGAGGACTCGGAGATCTCCCCCTTCCAGACCGCCCCGGAGCAGCTCGCCATGGTCCTCCAAGGGCTCGAGAAGGGGCCGCGGCGCCGGGAGGGGCTCGCCACCTCCGTTCCCCTTCTCCCCGACCGTTTCGAAGTGGTCCTCCTCCGCGCCCTCCAGGTACGTGACATCGCGCAGGACGACGGCCAGGCCGAGTTCCTCCTCGCCCCCCGGGGCAGATTCCACCTGGCGGCGATCCGCTCGCAGCGGAACGAGGGGGAGGAGCACTCGGACATCATCGCGACCGCCGGGGCGTCCCTGGACCGACGCGGGATAGAGTTCGAGGTCAGCGAGGTCCAGCCGACCCTCACGGCCCCCGACGGGGAGTTCCGGGTGGGGGAGCAGGACTACAGCCTGGAGGTGGAGTGTTCCACACTCCAGACCCACTTCCCCCAGGTCCTGGAGAACCTACGGAAGGCCGCTCCAGCCAAGCGACTGCCGCTCATGGTCGTCCCCTCCCGCGAGGCGGCCGAGCGCATGGTGTGCCTGGTGGCCCAGGCCGACCGGTCCCTGCGGCTCTGGGAGCAGTGGGGGCTCGCATGGGTGGAAGGCGAGGACCTGGTACCCTACCGGACCGTCGGAGCTGCGGTCTGGGGTTTCCTTGAACCTGTCCGGTCTCCCGCCCCTCCTCCTTCCAAGGTTCCCACCGGGGCCGTCCCACCGGGCCTACCGTCCCTCCCCACGGCCAGCTCTCCCCCGTTCGACCCGGACGTCGCCCGGGCACTGGAGGTCGGGCTGGAGTTCCTCCGGGCCGGGATCTCGGTCATCACCCACCGAGACTTCCTGGGGGCATTGAGACCCGAAGAGCGGGAATGGTGGACACCTGAACGGCTCGGGCACGCCCTGGGAGCACTGGGGATCGAGGCACGCCGACCGATGAGAGCTGGCGTCAGGGAGCGACGCTACGATCTGACCCCTCTGAGGGCCCGGTCGGACGGCGGCTGACGACCCACCAGGTTGTCCCCAGGGCTACCCGGTCTGCCCCGAACCTACCGGGCAGTACTCCCTTCTACCCGGAGGCTGCCCGGTGCACCGGGCAGGGCAGTTTCACGTCAGAGACTGCCATGTCTGCCCGGTCTGCCCGATGTATTCTATACCCTCCTCCCCGCCCCCTCGGACAACCTGTCAGGGACACGCCGCGAGCGGCACCCGAGCACGGGATTCCCACTTCCCTCCGCCCGCTCCCCTGCACGCATCCTGGACCCCCGGCAGCCCTCACCTGCCACCGCCATCCCCCACCCTCCCCATCTCCCGCACCCGCCCAAACCCCACAGCTTCCCGCACACCCCCTCTTCGACCCAGCTACCCCCCTAAGACCCTCCCACCGCGCTCTACCCCCCGCCGCTCTCCGGACCCCGCCCCCCACGCGCGCTCCAGCGGCCTGTCGATCCGCCCCCCCCCATCCCCACGCGGCGGGAGGACCCATTCGCGAAGCGAATGGGAGGACCCGCCGCCCCCGTGCTGTGGGTGGCGGCGAGGGGCCCTCGCCTACCCCCCACAGGCCGGTGAACCGGGTCAGAGGGTCCCGAGCGAGGACGCGCCGGGGGCAGCGGCGGCGCGTCCGAAGGGGAGGTCCTGCCCCCCCCGCGACGAAAGACGGGTGGGGTGACCCGCGCGCCGCGCCCTGGCGGTGGGGGAGCCTCGCCCCCCGCACCCCTTCCCCTCCCCTTCACCCTTCAAGCGGGGGGAGAGGCGGAGGAGGGCGGGTAGAGAGGGGGGTGGTGGCTGATCTTTGGGGACCCGGGCGCGGCGCGCCGGGGGGAGAGGAGGGGCGAGGGGGCAATCCCTTCGAGCGGGACCGTGCGGGGGAACGGAACGTGCCGTGCCTCCAGACCTTGCGAGCCGTTCGATCACGGCCGCGGGAGGAAGTTCATCATTCCGGGAGCCCTACCCTGTCACTTGCATGGACGACCTGCGAGAGGAGTTTCGGGGCCAGATCCGGTTCGCCCCGGGGGAGGAGCTCCTCGGCTGTTGGCAGGCCGCCCCCGCGAACCCCGAGCTCCACGGTGGCATCGACAGCGGGTGCGGCTCCCCCGGGCTGTATTCTGTTGCCTGGGGACGTCTCGCCTTGACCCGCTTCCGCGTGGTCCTCCTCGACCACCCGAACCTGGGCCACCTCGTGCAGGGACACCCCGCGATGGTGGTTCCTCTCGGGACCGTTCGAAACGTCTTCCTAGTCGGCCACCGTTCGCTCTTCCCGGACTGGAATTGCCTGGTGGTCCGGGCGGCCACGGGGGGTCTTCTCGGGGGAACGGGTGGCGTGAGCTGCAACCCGGGCCGCTGGCGGTTGCTGCTCGTCCGCTCCTCGATGGTGGAAGAGGACCCGACCGCGAGGATCGAGAGCGGGAGTCCGCTGCGGGACCATTTCATCTCCCTGGGGGAACGGGACGACGCGGGCGACGTCTTTCAGGTCGTCCGACAAGCCGTCGCAGCCGCCCGTTCGGACACCACGACCCGTCCCGACACACCGTCTGCACGACCACCAGGAGAGAGAGCGAGCGACGGGGGCTTCATCCACCTCCACGCGGAAGAGGACCCTGAGGACTAAGTGCACGACACCTCCCCCCGGACCAACACGGACGCCGGGGCGGGGGGAAGGAGCCACTGCGGCGGGGACTCGGGGCGCAGCGACGAAGGGGAGGGGAGCACCGGTGGAACTATCGGGGGGGAACGACACTCTCTCTGCTTGATGCGGGGCCGCCCACGGACGGGGACTCCGTCCCCAACGGTGGGCGATGGCGAGGTTCAGCGTGTGTCGGCAGGCTGGACCCGCGCCAACCTCTGGGCACTCGGGGCCATCGGAATCGGGGTTGCGTATGCCCTCGCGCGCGCCTTCGTGAACCACGATACGCTGTCAGGGACTCTCGTCGGCGTGCTGATTGGGGTTACCCTCGCCTCCGGAGCTTGGTTTGGCGGCACGTTCTTTGTGCTGACACGACGCGTGGACCTGTCCCGAGAAGCGGTCGCCTTCGTGGTGGGACTCGCGAGAACCCGCGTGGCATGGAGCGACCTGGTCCCGCCGCGGAGCCCGTTCTTCATCACGTTGACGTTCAAGTACCGGGTGGGAGGCAAGGTCAAGGAGGATGACCCGATGGGGGTCAGCAAGAGGCAGGCGCGCGCCATCCTCACGCATCCCTCGTGCCCCAAGTTCCGCATGGAACGGGCAATCTGGGAGAGCGTGGGACTTTCCCCACCGTAGGGGTCCCGGAGGCGGGAAGGGGCCTCTGCGGCAGGGACCCGGGGCGCGGCGCGCGCGCCGCGCGGGGGGGACCGGTGGCGACATCCGAGCGCGCCATCAGCTCAGTCCCTTGGGGTCGGACGACGACAGGTGCGGTTGAATCCGTGGCCAAACCTCCGGGACGACATGGATCACCCCCCCCGGGAAGCGCAGCGCTCGTTGCCCACGCTTGAGCCCGCCAGAGAACTCTCTCAGCAGCGCGAGGTCCGCCCAAGGAATGATGCGGGTCTCTTGCGTGAAGAAGTGCCTCCGTTCGACTTGCAGACCGTCTGCGAGGATCGAGTAACGGGAGGGGTAGTACCCCCAGACCATCCAACCCAGCCCCCAGAGGGCGAGCGCGGCCAGGACAAGGAGGAGGAGCCATCCGAGCAAGAGACCTCTGAGTGAGAAAGACGCGAAAGCGAGGACGATGAACAGGAGCATGATCCAGACCGGGAGGGTCGCGAGCGCGTCGTGGTGGGCTGGGTTGGGAATGGGGCCCGAGGCAGGCACAGGGTGCACCTCCGCCATCGACCCCCTCGCTGCCCTTGGACCATCTCCGGCACGGCATGAAGAAGTAGGCGGTCGGCGGTCACGTACCCGTGGCGACAGCCCTATGCCACGGGTGCGGGCTTCCGTGGCCCCTCGGAGCGGCGGAGGGTGAGGATGAGGGACGAGCCACCGATGCGGACGGATCTGGACGTCCGCGATGCTCGGTCTGCGGGCGGGAGATGCGGCAGGCGGCGCTCAGCGCTCCCCTCTCGCGGCGGTCGCGGCTCTGAACCTTCGGCGCACAGCGCAGTTACCGGAGCCGCCACCAACTTCAAACCCCTGGAGGTGGATGGTGGAGTGGTCCCGGGACCGGGAACGAAGAGGGGGAGGCGTCGGGAGCAGGGATTCGAACCCGAGCGTGGCAAGCGCGCGAGGCCGCTGGTCCACCACACCAGGGCGCACCGGGAAGCGGGAGGCAGCTGGGCCGCTTCGAGGGAAGACCTCGTCGCAGGGTCCGGAGGGACCCGCGACAGGTCTGGCAGCGGCCCCGGGTTCCCCGGCTGCGGAGGGCTACTCGCGCCCCGGCGAACCCCCGGATGCCGGGCGGTCGCTGCTCGAGGGTTCCCCGGTCCCTCCGGGCGATGGGGCGTTCAAAGGCGAGCCGAGAATCCTACGTGAGGCCACTCGGAGCGAGCCCCAGAGGGCGGCGGCCGAAATGACGTAGAGCACTCCCGCGAAAGCGCCCAACCAATACTGGGTCGAAGCGGAGACCGCGACGAGAGAGCTGCCCGACGCGAAGAGCGCGAGGACCGCGGGAATCACGGGAGTGCAGCAGAGCGCGTTCGGGACCAAGCCCAGCAGAAGGGCTCCTACCGTTCGCCCCTCTCCCGCGGCCTTCCCTACGCAACACTTTGGGTTCCTCCAGACGTAGACGTTCACCACGAGGACGAGGGGCAGGAGGACGCCCATCACCAACGCGAACGCCAACTGGAGAGGCGTGAGGAACCTCAGGACCCAAAGGCCGAAGGACCCGAGAAGAAGCCCCGGGAGAAGGAGCCCGTACCCCAGCGCCACCATGGGAGCGGATACCACGAACGCCCCTAGATAGGCGCGATGAGAAAGGACCTCCCGGACCGCCCGCGGCTCGGGGAACGTGGCCCCGCCCCGCGCCCTCGCGCCCAGACGAGGCATCTCAGGAACCCTGCGCCTGCTGGAGGGCGCCGCCGAACGAGCCCGGGAGGTTCTGTCCTGAACCCAGGACCGAACCCTGGGAGCTGATGACGTAGTAGAAGTCCAGGTAGCCGTCGGGGTTGTAGGCGTTCGTGCCCGCGGACGAACCCACGCCCACGACCCACCCCGGCTGGTTCGAATACCCGTTCTGGCTCGCGAAGGAGGAGAGGCTCGGACCGGACTGCCCCAGGTCGTTGTAGGATTCGACCTCGAGCAGCGTCACCCCCGCGGAATGGTACTGCGTGTAGTAGGTCTGGGAGAACAGTTGGGTCCCCTGGCTGCACGAGCCGCAGAACGTGGCCACCCACCAGAGGACCAAAGGATGGCCTTGGTAAGAGCTCAACGTGTGGGAGTTACCGTTGAGATCGGTGAAAGTGAAGTCCGGCGCAGGTTTTCCGGTCTGGGCCTGAGGTGGGGCGGGGGCTCGAACCAGGGCATAGACCACCAGGACGAGTATGGCGACACCCACTCCCGCGTAGATCCACTTTCGGTGAGCGTGCCAACCAAGGTCCCCCGTTCGTTGCCGCTTCCCCCTAACGGACACGGGGGATCCCTCAACCCTCTTCAGGGTCTTCTCGTCCAGCCTCTCGCCCGGATGCACGTTCCGGACGTGCGCTGTCAGCCGGTCGCGGCGCACGCTCGAGGCGCAGTGCGGGCACTTCTCGGTCCGCTGACCCCGCCCCGGCGCAGACATTACCCAGCCGTGGAAAGGGCAACTCATGGTATGACCTGGCGGTTTCAGGAACGGAACCAGGCGTCGCCCGCTAAACCTAGGTCGGGCGCGGCTCCCACCTGGAGGGCCGGAACCTCATTGGAAGCACCTGGCCTATCACTCCCCTGAACTGCCGGTCAAGAGGAACCGGGTCCCGCATGGGGAGGGGACCTCGGCCGGACGCCACCAACCGACCGCCCTCATTGGGCCAGGTGGACGGAGACCGCCATCGGGTACGGGCCGAGATCGATCCCCCAACCTACCCCTCCGGACGCAAGGTCTGTGGCTAATGGATGACCACGGTCCATTTGCGACCGGACACGTTCCACGCGGCGTGCAACCGATCCATCATGCCTTGTCCCGGCCGAAGGGATCGAGGCTGTTGCTCCCCAGCGACCCCCTAGCGGGGCGGCTGGCCCGGAGCGGCCTCGCGGAGCGCGGTTGTGGCTTCCGCCCTCATGACACGGTAATGGTCCCTGTCATGAACCCGGACTCCATCATCGTCGGGCAGAAGGTCACGCACATCCAGGTGAACTGCCCCGTCTTGTTGAGGTAGAGCGAGAACTGGACCATCGTCGGGACGCTCCCGCTCGCGACGGGAATCGGAACATTCAGGCCGTACGGGACGTCAAAGCTGGTGAACGTGTGTGCGATGTGGGAGGCACGGATCGCCGAAACGCCCGACGAGCTCCCGTTGAGGTACTCTTCATCACCCAGCACCCCGGTGACTCCCGAGTCGTTGTAACAACAGGGCCCCCGATGGTAGGAGCCGTCATGGCTGGTGATGACGAAGATCAAGAGATGGTGGGCAGGCACGGAGAAGTTCGCGGGGACGTACCGGTAGGGAGATAGCGCGTCCTGAGAGTCGTGGCCGATGGATAGGTTGACGTAAGCTGGACCAGCGTTCCCCGTGCCCGTCGGAAGCGGGGACCCCTCGTGGGCCGCCGACCATCCCATCCAACTGACGAGGACGATTGCTGCCACAACGATTCCGCTCAGGATAGCCTTCGTTGGCGCGCTCCGCCTCAGGGGTCCCTGTCCACGGGCGAGGTCTTCCTCCGCCATCAGCTCCGCCTAGCGCCCGCGCTGTCCCTTCTGACTCGGTGGGGGCAACATGGACGAGTACTCGAACGAGGGGAGTGGGACCCATAACGTGCAAGTTTCCAAGCAGAGAGTTGGAATCCTCTCGGAAACACCTCGCTTATCGCTCCCTGTTCATTCCCCACTCTCATGCCCGGCCGACCGCGCAACAAGTTCGACCTCGTGATCCTGGGTGGAGGGGCGGCCGCCTTCGCGGCGGCGATCCGCGCGGACGAGCTGGGGTTCACCTCCGCCATGGTGAACTACGGTCTGCCCATCGGGGGGACCTGCGTCAACGTGGGCTGCGTCCCCTCCAAGTTTCTTCTCGAGGCGGGCAACGAGTACTTCTACACGCAGAGCCCGCACTTCGCCTGCAACCTTCCGGGGACCCTCAGGTGCGATTTCCCCGAGGCCATCGCGAACAAGGACCGGATGGTGCAGAAGCTCCGCAAGGCGAACTACCTCGATGTGCTCGAGGAAAGGAGGATCGATCTTTTCGAGGCCCGGGGGACGGTCCTACCGGGGAGGAAGGTGCGGGCCGGCGACCGCCTTCTTGAGGGGCGGCATGTGCTCATTGCCACAGGGTCCTCCCCCAAGATCCCGCCAATCGATGGCCTCCGTGAGGTGAGCTACCTCACCAACCGGACCCTGATGCTGCGGAAGGAGCTCCCGGGAGAGCTGCTGGTCCTCGGGGGCGGCCCCATGGGGCTCGAATTCGCTCAGATGTACGCCCACTTCGGATCCTCGGTTACGGTGATGGATTCCGCACCGAGAATCCTCCCCCTGGAGGAACCCGAGGTGTCGGAAGAGCTCTCCCGATGCCTCACGCTGGAGGGGATCAAGGTCCATGCCGACGCCAAGGTGCGAAGCCTGCACCGGAAGGGGGGACGCGTCATCTGCGACCTTCTGAACGGGAAGGGGACGGTCCCGTGCGAGGCGGACGAGGTCCTGGTCGCCACGGGGACCGCACCGAACACCGCCGGCCTTGGGCTGGAGAACGTGGGTGTTGAGCTCACGCCGGGCGGACACGTGAAGGTTGACCCGACCCTGCGCACTTCTGCTCCGGGCGTCTGGGCCGCCGGCGACGTGGTGGGTCGCCTCCCGCTCGAGACCGTGGCCGCGAAGGAGGGGGCCATCGTCGCGACTAACGCGCTCAAAGGGGAAACGCGGACCATCAACTACGATTGGGTCCCTCACGCGACGTTCACCAATCCACAAGCGGCCTCGGTCGGCCTTACCGACGCGGAGGCCGTGCGGAGGGGACTTCCCTGCGACTGTCGCGTCGTGACGATGGAAAGGGTGCCGAAGGCGCTCACCGTGGGGGACACCCGAGGGGTGCTCAAGCTGGTCGCCCACGCGAAGACGCACCAGGTCCTTGGGGTCCACATCGTCTCTCCCATCGCCGCGGACATGATCCATGCCGCCGCCTACGCGCTCCGCGGGAAGCTGACCGTCGAGGACATCATCGACACCGTCCACACCTTCCCGACGTTCTCGGAAGCGCTCAAGATGGCCGCCGAGTCGTTCCACCACGACATGAGCCGCATGAGCTGCTGCATCGAGTAGGAGCGAACATGCTCGGGGACCTCGGCCCGGCACCCCCGCCGACGAGCGCGCGTCGGGAAGGCGCCGCTCCGACCGCCGGGTCGCCGCTCGCCGGCTCTGTCGCGATGGGGCACGATCCGAGCGAGGGCACCCCCCCTTGGGCCTTCGTCCTCACGGTCGCTGCATTCTCCGTCTGTTGCGGTCTCCCCTTGCTGATCATCGCCGGGGAGGCCCTCCTGGCCGCCTACAGTGTGCCCGCCGTCGGAGCGGGGCTCGCGGCAGTCGTCCTTGGCATCTCGGTCGCCCTCACGGCTGGCCTCTTCCTGGACCGACGTAGGTCACGGCGCAGGGCCCAAGCGCCGCTCTGTTCATCATCCTCTGCCGGCCTGCCAGGGGCGAGGTGACGAGCTTGCGAAGGCCGAAACGGGTGTACGTGCGAGAGGTGGCCTGCATGATCCGCCTGGACGGTCGCGAGTACTGCATCGATCCCGTCGGAGGCATCATGGCCCTTCTGGGAAAGAAGTGGACCCTGCCTCTCGTTGGGGTCCTCGGGAATCGACCCTCCTCACGGTTCAACGAGCTTCGGGATTCTGTCGCCGGGATGGGAAGCAAGGCTCTGGCGGAGCGCCTGAAGGAACTTCAGAGGCTTGGGCTCGTGGACCGGAAGGTCTATCCGGAGGTACCGGTGCGGGTCGAGTACACCCTGACGGGTAGCGGCACCGCGTTGCGCCGAGGATTGGTTCCCTTGCTCTCCTGGGCAACCGAAGAGCGGGACCGCAGGCGGCCCGGCTGAAACTCCCTACATCTATCGTCCTGGACGGCAGTTGCGCCTGGGTCCATGACGGACCCTCGATTGGTCCGTCCAAGGCCTCCCTCAAGAAGGGAGGGAGGCCGAGGGCTCCCGTCGTCTCAGGGCCCCAGGACCGCCATCGAAGCGTTGCGCCCCAGCGAGAGCTGGAGCCGCCCGCGGTACTCCTTCACCCAGGCGCCCGCGAGCCGCACGCGCTGCCCCGCCTGGAGCTTCGTCGTCTGGGGCCCCCACAAGACGAGCTTCACGGTGCCGCTCGCGTCCTGGAGCACGGCGTCGGCGACCTCGGCGGGACCCCGGGAGGTGACGACCTCACGGGTCGGCCCGACGGAGGCCACGGTGGCCTCCAGGGTGGCCTCCGCGTTGGGGCGGAGCGCGGCGATCCCCGACGAGGCCGGGGCCGCACTGATGGGTCGCCCGCACGTGGGGCAGGTGGTTCGGTCGGCGTTGTTGGCGTTCTCAGCGGCGCTCTGCGCGCTCGTTGCGGACATCGGGAGGCATGTCTGCAACGAGAGGGAATCGAGCGGCGGAGCGGTTCCTCTCCCTCGTATCGCGAATGCCGACGAGGGCCCCGGCCATGGCAGCGGCGAGACCTACCCAAACGAAGACCACCGCAGCCACGCTCGGGCAGGCCGAGCTCGGTAACGGGCCCGAACAGACGGGGGATGCGAGGAGACCAAGACCCGCTACTGTGAGCGCGAGGCCAACGAACGAGATTGCCGTGCCCCTGTGCATGGCGGCCCCATACCTCGATAGGATTCTCCCGAGGATGAACCTCGCGCCGACGGGGGGGTGTGGCCCAAGCCCGCCGCAGGCGGGCCAGGGGGGGCGGAAGCCCCCCCCTCGTGCACTCGGAGCGAAGCGGAGAGTGCGCGTTCGATCCTTCGAACCAGGACACGGACCCCCTTCAACCGTTCACGCGGGATGACCGGCTCCTGTGGGTGCGGCCGAGCGGAGACCCCCAGGCGTCGGAGCTCGGCCGCTCCGCGGCCCCCCACAGGTCAGCCGGGCCTTCTCCGAACGCCGGCCGGGGGCGGGTCAGAGGTAGGCGTAGCCGTTCGCGAGGTATCCTACCCCGGATAGCATGACGGTGTCCCCGGTCGCGTTCAGGTCCGTTGAGCTGACCACGGAGAGATGCTCTACAGCGGTTCCGGGCGCGACCGAACCCGTCCAGTTCCACAGCCCGTAAGACGAAGGGTACGCCGCCAAGACTCCGGGCGAACCGCTGAAGAGAGCAGCGTACCACCCCGACGCGGTCGCATTACAAGAGCTGAAATTGGCCGACGGTCCGCACAGCGCCCCCGCACGCTGAAGCTGGCCCCCCGAGGCTCCCGCGACATCCACGATGAAGTTCGAGGTCGAGATGGTGTACGCCTTGGGGGGCGAGATGCCGCACCCACCCTTCGTGTAGGTCCCTGATTCGAAGGCGAAGGTCAGGTTGTCGTAGTACGACCGTCTGTCGGGGGAACTGGAGGGCGTCGCGGTTCCCCAGTGCACTCGGATGAGGGGGACGGCAGGATGGCACAGGTTGGACTCGTTCCAGAAGAAGAGCGCAGCGAGGGCGGCGACGATCACGAGGAAGCCGATCCCGATCGGGAGTAGCCGCCGAACCGAGCGGGGCCGGCTCCTTCCAGAGGAGGGAGATAGCAGGACGGGCGCGACCATCGAGAGACCGTCGCAACCGTGACGCCCTACCCTGAAGATAGTCCTGGCGGGAGGTCAGAAGGCCGCTCAGCCCGGGAGGGGACCGAGAACGGGGGGCAGCCGCCCCGTTCGAGGCAGGACCGTCCCCGAGGAGAGATGCCTCCGAGGGGCAGGTCCGGAGGCGCGAAGCGCGTTGGGGCCGAGGGACCCTCGGTCTCCCCGACAAGCAGAAGGAAAGAGGGCCCCGAGGCGAGACGCGTCCGAGGCCCACGGCCGAGGATGCGTCGTAGAGGTGTCCCTTCCCCCCCAAACGATGACTCGCTCGGAGAGGAGGCCTAACCCCAGTGCTTCCCCGGATGGGCATCCTCGTAGTCGACACCGCGCTTGATCCAGAGCGCGATGCCCTCCGCGAGCTCCCAATGCGAGTGCCACGGCGCCTCAACGATAGCATTCATGGCATGGGCGGAGCCGACGCGCGCCGCGTGCCACGCGGTGCCGCCGGAGGACGTCGAGTAGGGTAGGTAGACTGCCCGTTGCACGACGCCGGAGACTGGCGCCCGCAACTCGTTCCAGGTGAGAAGTCGCGACCCGATTCGTGACGTGAACCTTACTCCCTCGAGCCCGACGTGCACCCGGATGGGCGCCGTCGCGAACGAGACGAGTCCAACGACTACGATGAGCGCAACCCCGGCGCCCACGACGAGCCACGTATCAAGTAGCCACGACGGAGGGAATCGCCGGGCCACCACCCACACTACGACCACCATGAATGCGGTCGGGGCTGCCCACGGAAGGACGTGGTTTATCCAGGGACGCCGGACATCGAAGTCCCGGCCGTCATCCGGAGCCATTCGTGAGCGAATGCGCGCTGGGGGGCATGAACCTGCGCGCCGACCCCCGCCCCCGCCGGGGGAGGGGGTCAGGCGGAATGGGGAGGGCGGCCCGGCCGGGCCCCCCCGGGGACTCACCCGTCGTCGTAGTCGGAACCGAAGGACCCCCGGTCCCCAGAGAGACCGAAAGACCGGCGGCCCCGGGGTCCTTCGGAAGGACGAGTGACCCCCTCACCACTCGTCCGACCCTGGGAGAGCGGCAGCCTCCCGGGCCCGGACCTCGCTCATCCAGTCGGCGGGGGTCGACAGGACCTCCTCGACGTCCGCTACGTCCACCGGCCGCGCCCAGGCGTGCCACCCGTGACAATAGGAGCACATGCCGTCTCGCGGGGTCCCGGCGGCCCGGATGGGGGCCGTGTTCCCCTCGGCGTGTGGGCACAGCTCGTCCGGGGTCACGTGGTGGACCGCGCAGAACAAGGTGAGCTTGGTCTGGTCGCGGGCGAGGACCGTCTCGAGCCCCGGGTGGGCCTGGATGACCGCCCGAGCGACCCGGACACGCCCCTGACGCTCCCGTTGGGCCTGTGCCCGGACCCGCTGGTCGTCCTCCCGGGAGTCGTCGGGGAGGCCCGCCGTAACGTCCAGGAGGCTGAACCGGACGCTCTCGCGCCCCTGGACACTCCGGGCCCCGTATGCCTCGACAGAGGCCTTCGCGTGGTCGCGCTTCGGCGCGGGGGCCGACCCCTTCGGCTCGCGGGGCTGGCGGCGCTGACGGACTTCCACCGCGAGACCGAGCCCCTCGAGAGTGGCGATGTCCTCCCCGAGGACGATCCCCGACCATTCCCGGGCCGCCGGGTCCCACCGGAGGTGCAGGGCCTTGAGCTCTGACCTGTGGTCGTAGGAAGCCGGCCCGGCCCCGACGCTCACCAGGTAGTACGCCCCCGTCTCGCGCGCCGGGACGGATGGAGCCTCGGCCCCCAGCACCTGAACGGGCGCGACCTCGACACCGGCCCGGGCCGCGTCGAGCTTCGCCCTCAGCTTCTCCGCGTCGACCGGGTGCCCGACCAAGCGCTCGATGCGGGCCAGCGTGGGGGCCGTCTTCGGGTCGTGGTAGGCGAGGTTGGCGGGGGCGCTGTTGCTCACCACCTCCTCCATCTCCTCCTTCCGTTCGGGGGTGGGGAGGCACCCGCTCGCGGTGGTCGTTCGGCTCTCGGCGTTCGTGGCGCTTTCAGCGCACGTGGCTGTCATCGCCCGTAGGGTTGACGCCGAGGGTCCGCGAGACCCTCGGGCGGACTCGCCCACGAGGCGAGTCCAGAGGCGACCCCACCCCTTCGAGCCGCCTCAGAGGCGGACGCGAAGCGGGTCGCTGGCGACGCGAGGGGACGATAGAGGGCCTGAGTCCAGAAGGCCCCTACGTCCCCTCGCCGAGCGGAGCGAGGGAACGTCCCGCGACCTCGGAGGGAGTGCGGTCGGCCGTTGAGGCTTCAGCCCGATGACAGCCACGTGCGGCCCGGCGACACGAACGCACCCCGACCCGAACGACCAGCGCGAGCACCCGCCGCACCACACCCGAACGGGCCCACGCGCCCGGAGGGCGCGTCGGGGGGCCGAAGGCCCCCCACTCGGGATGGAGGGCCAAGGAGGAAGGGGACCGAGACGAAGCTCTCGCAGCCCCTTCCTCCTGCGGCAGGAGGCGGGGAGGGGGGTCGAGAGGGGGAGGACCGCTCAAGGGTCCTCCCCCCGGTGGGGCGGTGCGGAAGGAGGTTGCAGGGGGAACGGGCAGGGTGTCCCCCTCAGCCAGGTCGCCTCGCGCGATCATGTCCTCGATTGACTGCTGGGGGGGCACCGAACTCGCGGCAGGTCTATCTCGCGGGGAACTCCTGTGAGACAAGGAAGACAGGCACCGAGGCGAATGACCGAGAGCGCAGGGGACTGGATTCCGACTGAGAGGAGGAACCCCCAGCCCATCCTTCTCGCGCCCGTCACACTCCTGTTCCTCACGCTTAGCCTCTACTACATGTTCGTGGCGGCCGGGACCGCGCGGATCGGAGGGGTCCCCGCGTGGCTCATTCCGGCAGCGTCGCTGGTATCGGTCATCGCCGCCATCAACCTGTACATGCTCAGCTACCGCTGGCCTCGGGCGGTCCGGATGGTCGGGAATGCACTGGAGGTGCATACACTGTTCGGGCGTGTTGTTCGAGCCCCACTTGATAGCGTGAAGCTGGAGTCGTCATGGCCCGACAACTTCGGACACTTGGAGGTCCCAGGGATGCGCGCGTGGATTGGGATCAGTCCGGCCCAGTTCAGGACTTTGCAAGACGCGGGGTGCGCTGGATCTTGGCTCCCGAAGCCAGCTCCATCGCGCAAGGGACAGCCCGGTCGGGGACCTTCGCCCGAGGAGCTACGGCGCGAGCTGGCAATCATCGTGCGGAGGCAGCAGGTGGCCCTCGAGAACTTCCGTACCGTCCAGGCGACCTTTCCCGCATCCCCCCGCAGAGAGGATTTCGCAAGGACCCACGGGATGCTCATCGGTACGTTCGAGAGGGCCTCCGCCCCCACCGAGTGGACGAAAGGGGTACCCGCTGCAAACGAGATCGAGGCTCGGAAGGGTCTACCCCTGGTACCCCTTCCTCTTCCCGCCACGGTCGACAAGCCGGGGGAAGAGAGAATCGCACGCCAGATTGTCGAGCTAGTGCGGGCAACTATGGAGGCTTCCGCTCGCAGGCGCAAGGTCGAGAGGCTCCTCGCTCGGGCGGACGTGACGAAACACCGAGAGAATCCGCCCTGAGCTTCACTCCCGCCGCCGGGCCCACTCTCGGTCCCCGGCGTCGCGCCGGGGCGGGAAGTAGCCCGCGCGGTCAGCCCGCGAACCCGACCAGACGGCCTCTCGCGGCGCAGAGGCGACTGGTGGCCCAAGCTTCGCCGCATGGACGGCCAGGACATGGCTTCCCCTGACTACTGCTCGCGGGAGCGTGAGGGCCTTGCCGTCGCGAACCTCCTTGACCTCCTCGAGGTACAGATTGATGAACTCATCCGCGCCGCGGAGCACACCTATGAGGGCCCGGTCGCGGAGCTGAACCGTCACGACCTGACCCTCCGCGCGGGCGAGGAAGGACCTGGCGGTCTCGGTCAGAGCGACATCTCGGGTCTCAGAAAGGTGGCCAGAGGGGCCAGGAAAGTGGGTCTACAAGGACTTCGCGCCCGTGTGCGAGATGAGCCGAACCGGGAGGCCGGCCCTCCGGGCCTGCGCGACCATGTCCGCCGTCCCGCGCGAGCTGTTGAGGTCCTCGCTGAACGCGAGAACGATGTCCGGGTGGCCCTCATCGATCATCTGCTGGTTCCTCCGGGGCCCCGCTCCGCGCCCGTAGCGCTCCCAGTCGGCGGGGAAGGCGAGGACGGGGATGCCGAGATGCTCGGCAGCTTGGCGGGCGAGGGTGTCCGCGCCCGGGGCCTCGCCCTCGATGACCACGTCCACGCGCTCCCGAGCGTGGATGTCGCGCAGAGTGGAGAGGATGAGCTCCCCGTCGGTCCAGACGCGACTGCCGCAGATCAAGACGCGGGTCACGGCCGTCGTTCCTCTTCGGCGAGGAACGAGGCCGGGTCGTTGACGCCTACGAGTTGGACGTCTGTGTGGTCGATTCGGTAGTCGTGGTCGGTTTCGTCGTGGGCTTCGCGGTGGCCGGCGCAGGGCTGGGCGTGTTCAGCTGAACGCTGCGGTTGTCGAGCCCCGCCTGGTGCGCCGGGGTACCTGGAGTCCCTTGCGCAGTCTGATTCGAGATGGTGGCCTTGCCCACCGCGTCCTGCGGGTTCATGGATCTTGATCTCTGGTCGAGTTGCGCCTGGCTCTTGCCGCCGCCCTTGCCTTTGCTCATGGTGATTCCTCTGCCCTCTCGGGCGAGGGGGTACCCGGGCGGGCCAGCATCAAGGTTCTGCGGAGGGACGCGGGGCCGAGGCCGATGTCGATACCTTACCGGTGAGGCACGGCTGCGGGAAGGTCGTCCGCACACATACTCCGGCTCACGTCGCGACGTGGCCGGAGACGAGTTCTTCTGTCGGGCCAGAGTCTTTTTCTACGCTGGCCAGGCATCTGGCCAGCACGGCCAGAAGGCTGTGAGTTGAGCTATGCCCATCGACGTGAAGGAGCTGCGCGAGACGACCCGAACGACGACCGAACTGCCCAGCGACCAGCGGGAGATCCTGAACTTCCTGCGCGACGCTCCGGGGAAGGCCTACACCTTCAACGAGATCGCGGACCAGCTCGTCACTGTCCGCGGCACGCAGGCCATCCTGCCTTGGAACCCCCTCTTGGTCGGCTACCGCACCTTCAACCTCGCGGCATCCCTCGAGGAGCTGAACCGCACGGGTCTCGTGATCCGGACGCGGAACGCCGAGAACAAGCTCTACTACCACCTGCCGAACGGCCGGGACTCCTCCGAGTGAAGAGGAACCATGGCGAGCTGGATTGTGTGGACCCGGGCAAATGGCGCCAAGATCGAGGTCCCCGCCGCGAACGTGGCGACCGTGTCAGTAAGGAACAAGGAACTGACGTTTGAGGGGCCTGGGGGCCAGGTGGCCTGGTTCAATCTCGATCACATCGTTGGTTACAAGATGGATGGCAAGACCGACACCTACCCGGTTCGACTCCAGGGGCCGAACGGGCTAGAAGAGGTCAAGGTCGATGGCAGCACACCACCGAAGGTTGAGACTATCGACGGAACCAAGTTCCTGGACTTCCGCGGGACCAACGACAAGCAGCCGGTCGCTCGTTTTGTCCTGGACTCCGTTGTCGGTCACGGGAACATTGGTCCGTCTGGCGTCAGGAGTCGACTGTAACACCGTGCCCTCGGGGACCGCGTATCCGCTGGGGACTCGAACGCGCCGGGCCCTCCGAAAGAGGGGCAACACCACGCTTGGGGGATCCGTTCCAAGATGGGCCGTGCCAATTATATGCACGGATGCGCATCACGTCCATCATGGTGGTCGTGGCGCAGGTGCGGGCCAGGGACCCCGAGGCAGGTCCGGATCGCGAACCTACACTTCAGGCCGCAGTGGACCGAGCTACGACTTGGGCCACGGTCATGGAACGGTTGCGAAACCACGTCAAGGACCGCGATGGATCGCGTAGGGCGACAACCTGACTAGAGTTCGCGCTGCCCGTCGTGATTGACCAGAATCGTCCGAACCCCTGCCCTCCGGGCCCTCGCGCACATGTCGGCGGTCCCACGTGAGGAGTTCAGGTCCTCGCTGCACGCGAGGACGCAGTCGGGCTTCCCCTCATCGATCATCTGCTGGTTCCTCCGAGGACCCGCTCCGCGCCCGTAGCGGTCCCAATCGGCGGGGAAAGGGAGAACGGGGATTCCTAGTTGCTCGGCCGCTCGGCGAGCGAGCGTGTCCGCGCCCTGAGCCTCGCCCTCAATGACCACCTCCACATCCGAGAGCGCGGAGAGTTCGCTGAGGACTGGGCCCCCGTCGGTCCAGTGACGAGAGCCACAGACCAGCAACCGCATGGTTCCTCGAAATGTGAGGAACCATCGTGGCGAGGGGCTTCAAGTAGAGGGGCCCAGGTGGCCCTCCCATGCCTCCCCACACCCCACCGGTACCCCGCGCTTGGTGGGAGTCGTTTCGCAAGGCCCTGAGTGCCGCATCCGATAGGGACAGCGCTGAAGTAAAGCGTGCGTGGATGAGATGGGAAGAGCGCCACAGGATCGAGAGAGACCCCGGGAGGCGGGGCTCGGAGGACAAGGAATGGACCGCGGTCATGTCTCTCTTCCTCGCGGAACTCGCCGATGATCTGTGGGCCTGCCGCCAGGATTGGGAGAAGGTTAGACCTCGTCGGAAGGGGTTCGGGAACATCGACTACGTTTGGTACCCGCGGGGAGAGAACGGTGCCCCCGTGGTCCTTGTTGAGCACGAACAGCAGCGCTATGGAGGAAGGACGGGATTGAGATTCGTCGCCAAGAAGCTCTGTCTTGCGGGGGGAAAGATTGACCCTTCGCCTCTCCTCGTGCTCATCACATACCTCTACGCGCCGAACAGGGGGGATCGCTGGGATACGACCGCCATCCAGGACGAGGTGGGAAAGGGGCTTCAAGGGGGGCGCCTGCCGTTTCTCCTCGTGATTGGTCCGGAGGACGGCGACGAGCGCCCCCCGAATTGGCCGGCGAGATGGCAAGCCTTCATCCGGAGCGGTCTCGGTTGGTGCCCCCTCTGAGCCGCCCCCACACCTGACGCTCGAACCGCGCGAACCCTCTCGGGTCGCGCGGGGACTTCGCGTGGGGGCAGACCTTGACGACTGCCCAGGCGGCCCCCTCCGAGAACTGCCTGCGCTTGAGCCACCCCGCGAGCCAGAACTCAGTCATGGAGCGATCGACGACACCGTTGAGATGGCGTGCCCCCTGGTCGAAGACCTGGAGGGCGGCGGGGTCCGCCTGGAGGGCCGCGAGGGCGCGGGCGACCTCCGTGGGGTCAGCCGCGGGCCCTTCAGGCCCCGCGCCCGCGGTCCCAGTCGGCGGTCCTCGGCTCGCTCGAGGGACAGGGTGCGCGGAGGCGGTGGACACGGAGCGGGCCCACTTCTCCTCCCATGCCTCCGCGAGCCACGGCGCGGAGGCCGCGAGACCTTCGCGGAGGGTGCGGAAGATGGGGAGGCCACCGTCGGTCATAACCGCGTAGCCCCGTGGCGCCCCCTCGAATTTCGAGGGGGCCACGATCAGGAGGCCGCCGGTGAAGACATCCACGTAGCCACCCAGGCCCGTGACCCGCTCGGCCTTCGTGGAGTCCAAGCGCTCCCGGATACGGAGGAGGTAGTGGAAGCCGCCGCTCTTCGTGCTCTCCAGATAGCCGCCAGGGATAGGCGCGGGGACGGGGAACCCCGCGGGAGCACCTCCATCGGGGAGGTGCTTCCGGTCAATGTCGATGGCCGCCAGGCCCTTCTCCAGGAGGATGGCGAGCTGGGCCCCCGGGTTGCGTCCCCAGAACTCGCGGACCTGGCGGGAACCCCGAAGGGGCCCTTCCGCCTGCCAGCGGATCCAGGGGATGGGCGAGGGCTTCCCGCTCGCGGTCTCCGCGAGGGCGGGGCGCATGGGGACCACGCCTACGCCTTGGGAGGCGTACCAGAGGGCGGCGGAGAGGCAGTTCGCGATGCGGTCCCGTGGGGGCATCTCCCGACCTCGCGGGGCCGGTCGGGGGTGCCCACTCCCTTCGACGTGCGACGGCACGACAGCCCGACCAAGCGCGGGTTCAAATACGTCGGGCGCGGATGGATTGGCGGGAGGAGGTTTGCACACACATGTTCGGATTCCATCAGTCACTCTTGCGCTCTCACACCCCTCACCTTGACCAACCCTCTTGCGCTCTCTTGCTCACGCTCTCAAATCCCCGTTGAATTGTTGACATCGCCAATTCGTTGATGGCTCAGGTTCCCCAGCGGAAGCTGGACCCGAGTGTCGTGCACGGCCGCTCCTCCCAGGAAAGGAGGAGATGACGGAAGCACCGACAAGTAGCGCCGTACCGCCGAACGCCCCACTGCCGGGTGGGGAGAGAACCCCGGCAAGTCCGAACTGGGCGCCGCGGGCCCGCACCAAGCGGACCCACGCCCGACCCAGCAATGACTACCACTGCGATGGCTGCGGGGACCGGATTCGCTGGATGCCCAACGTCCACTTTGATGGGCGGCGGATCTGGTGCCCGCGTTGCTGGACAGAACGGAACGCCCAACCCCCGGGGGAGATTCCCCCGGGGGCCCCAGGTCCGAGGGGTCCCACGCCCTATCGTCCTCCCTCGACCCTCTACCCCGACGACGGAGAGGACGAGTGCCCACCCCTGGAGGAGGAGTGATGTCCCCACCTTCGACCCGAAAGAGGGGCGAGGCGGAGTTGCCCCTACGCTCGGCTCGGGCCAGCACCATTGAAGTGATCCGCGACCACCTGGAGTTCAAACGCGCGAAGGAGTTCTCCTTCATCGAGCGGTACTTCCCTTCGGTCGCGGACAGAGGGAACCTCGAGTACTCCGACATCGAGGGAATGGACGAGCGGCAGGCGGACGTCCTAGCCTACGACATGGGCAAGGCGGTGCGATACTTCCGCTCGCGAGACCAAGTCCAGCGGGCGAGCATCGCACAGTTCTCGAGAGAGGCCGCCGAGTCCGAACCGAGTCCATTCGCGATCAAGGCGCGGCAGTACACGGCCGCGTTGAGGGAGCTCTGCAAAGTGTACGGGCTAGAGTGTCCGGTCTGACGCGCATCTCGTCAGGCGGGGGCCAGCAAGGCCCCCGCCGCGGCCCGCTCGAAGAACCGGGCCCGGTCCGGGCTCACGTCCACCTCGTGACTGAAGTGGTGAGTCGCCACGTTGAACGCTGACCACCTTGAGAGCTTCGCGTTGTGGCTCGCGAGGACCTCTGCCCGGGTCCCGATGACCCCTGCGTGCGATTGCGGGATTCCTCGTGCGAGGAGGGCGGGCTCCACGTCCTCGGCGAGCATGGTCTGCGACATGCTCTGGGAGTAGAGGTCCAAGGCTGAGTCGAAGTTCGACAGGAACTGGTGGATCGCGCGCTCGACTTGGCCGAGGAGGTCCTCGGAGGAGGCGAGGTGGAGCTCCCGCAGCTCGGTGACCTCCCCTGCCTGCCCGGCGTGAAGCTGGTTCAGACATGCGATCCGGATCGCGAATCCAGAGACCACGACCGCGGTCGAAGTATCTAGTGAGTTCACGACCCTGACCGCCGGGTAGAAACTCTCCCGGTCCCCGAGCTTGAAGAGCCGGCCAATGACCAAGCGGTGCTCCATCCTCCGTCCGTTCGAGTAGAGGCGGATCTGCTCGCGGGGGAACGGCGCTGGGGCCTCGCCCTGGACGGGGGCCTCGAGGGTCTCCGCGACCTGATGGACCACCCGAGCGACCTCGCGATGACCGACAAGGCCGTAACGCGAGCTGACGACGCTCACGACCTCCTGGTTGTCGCGGCGGGCCACCCCACGGTAGTCCGTGAGGTAGTCCCCGCTTGGTGCCTTCAGGGGCACGAGCTCGAACTCGGGGACGGACTCGGGCGTGGCGTAGTTCTGGTAGGCGGCGCGGCGTTCGGACTCGGTTGAGGCGAGCATGTTCTCCTCACGGAGAGAGGAGAACTGGTCGCCTGGAGGGCCGTCTTATCTTGGAAAGCGCTACGGTGAAATCGGATGAGAGGAGTTTCCCTGGGGAGCGAGCATGATCTCTGGTGGCAATGGGCCAGAGCCGAATCGGATAGTGACAGATGGCGGATGGCCTTCTCTAGTTGGATTCCGCCTCCGTTGATGGGAAAAGTGGACGCTGACTCCCGCAGTGCGCTGACGCCCGATGACTGGGACAAGCTGAAGCAGGCCGTCCTCCAGGTCCGGTTCCCAATCCTCCTGGACCTCCTCCATCTCGGAACGACTTGGCATACCGCGGTCGTCGGAATCGCCGAACTCCCCCAGTTTCGAGTCATGAACTTCCCTCCCCACGCCAAGCTAGCGCCGGGGAGGACCTTCGGGGAATTCACCAAGCGCCTGGACGAAGGCAGAGACCCAGTCGATGATCCTGCGTTTGGCCAGAACTATCGAAAGATGAGACCGATTCTGGATCCGGTGAGAATGAGAGGTACCCCTATCGTCGTCTGCCCGTCCCTCGACGGGCCGTTCACTGGACTCGAAGGGTACACAAGAATGTCCGTCCTCATTTCGAGGAACGCCGCCGGGGAATCTGTCCCTCGGGAGATTCCGATTCTCATAGGAGAATGCTCTCGGTTACCCGAATGGCATCTCTGGGGGGTGGCTGGGGGTCATCCCGTCCGGACTTCTCTCTGCCTGGCGTGATACCCCTGCGTCAGAATCGCTTCTGCGTGCGGGCCGCGGCGAACCTCCAGCCCGGGTACTCGCGGTCCCACTCCGCAACGAGCGCCTCATGCTGCCGCTTCCTCTCCCGCTCCTCCTTCGCGATGAGGTCCCAGTCCGGGACGTAGGGGAGCGGGTCCGGCCGCACCGCGTGACACTTGGTGCAGAAGTTGGACCAGATCGGGCCGGTCCCGCCGCAGTGGGTACAGGGCCAGGTCCGGGGTCGACGCTCCCAGCAACGCCCGCAGACGTACTCCTCGACCAGCCACCCTCGGACCGGGTCGTCGCGGGCCAGGAGCGAGCCTCCCGTTGACGGCAGGTTCGGGGGCTGGACTTCGACCTCGGTGCCACAGTGGCCGCAAGTCGCCAGAATGGGGGTAGGCATCGCGCCCTCTCCTCACGGGGGAGGAGAGGGCACGGGAGTCTCGGGCGACTCGACTGACCTACCCGGTTGCTTTGGGCTTGCCGAGGTGGATGAGGGTTGTGCGACCCCCTAGCTCGACAACCTCTAGACCGAGCGACCTCGACCACGCAACCAACTGCTCGGCTCGATCAATCGTCAGGTATGTGGGTGGGCAGGAGCGGAGCAGCACCGTGCAGTTCGAGCCGGGGGTACGCGTGCGAGGGAAGATCACATGCACTCCGAATGCTGGGGCGGACCAGGAGAACCCTCGAGTTCGCGCGTCGGAGCGTACTTCCACTCCCGACCGGTCGATCTCGATCGCAGTAACCAGCTCATGCTTCGAGGGCCGTATGAGGTCCGTGAAGAGGATGAGGCCGGCTCCGGCGACCGTCCCCACAACTCCCACGACTAGTACAAGGGAACGCTCGGCAGCGCTGACATAGTGCCCCCCGGGTAGGAAGTACAGCGATACCAGAACAACGCCCCCGAAGAGAGCGACCAAGCCGCCGAGGGCACTCGTGTTACGGTAGCGGGTCGTCCCCCCCGCGGTCGCGCCCGGTTCGACATCGAAGACCATCCGGCCACGGTCTCCGGGTGCCTTCGAAGCTTCCATCGTTGGGATGCCCTGGCCGGCGCCGGGCGATGAAGCTCAAGCCGGGATAACAAGTCTCGTGTCAAGGGCGGGCGCCGCACCTCGCATCTGCTGCATATCCCGCAGGTCGATCTCTTGGTAGGTTGCGAGGGAGGTTTCGATTGGTCAGGCGAGCCCCCTCGCCGGGCTCGCCTCGACGAACTCGGTCTCGCGGTAGGCGTGGCGGACCTTCGCAACGACGGCGGGCTCTAGCTCCTTGACGACCATCTCGGCCTCAACTTCTTCGTGAATGAAGCGGGCGGCTCGCTCTTCGCCGATGGCCCGGCGGAGGGCCAGCGGATCGATGGGCGACCACGAGACGCGGACGGAACGCTCAATCGTCCCCTCCGCGAGCTCGAGGCGGTCCTGGCCGGAAGCCTTCAGGTCCAAGAGGAGCTCCCCCTTCAGGGCGGTCTCCTCCTTCTGGAGGGTCTTGATCTGGGTCTTGAGCCGGAGGAGTCGACGGGCGGTCTCGAGGAGGTCCTCGGGTGGCGCCCCGGGGAGCGGAGCGGTGGCGGATTCCATCATGGCCGACCTCCGCGGTTGACGGCCTCGAAGTCCCCGAGGATGCGCTCCAACGCCCACTCGTCCCCCTGCCGAACGTCGTTCGCGGAAGTGTAGCCGCGCTTCCCGAGCCAGTCGCACCAGACCTTCATCTTCCGCGACAGGCGGAGCGGGTCCGCGTCGGAGAGGTCGAGGCGGACCTCGTGGACGAGGACCTTGAGCGGGCGCTCGCCGGAGGCGCTCTGGGCCGGGGCCTTCGTCGGCCCCTGGCCCGCGCCGGCCGCTGATGGACGAAGCCCGGGCGACGCCCCCTCCACCGCCGGGGAGGCCGGCGGGACGAGCATCCTGGGAGGAGAGGAAACCCCCGATGGGGCCCCCGCCCGGGGGGCGGGGGAAGAAGTTCTGGTCGGCACGTCACCGAGACGCTCGTGGAGTTCGCGCATGGCCCTCACCTGGAACTCGATGTCGGCGAGAACGACCGCGTTGACGCGTTGGCGTAGGGCCTCGGGCGTTTCCCCGGGCTTCGCGAAGTCCGCGAACCCCGACTTGGCGCTCTCGTAGGCTCCCGCGTTGAACGTGAGGCTCGACGTGGCCCACGTCGCACCTGAGTTCGGGTTGGGAGTGGGCTCAGAAGCCCCTGCCGACCCCAGAAGGGCCAGCGGGATGGGCGAGGGCCCGGTGGGCACAACCGGAGGCTCCGGGGCCTTCGGCGACGGAGCCGGGAGAGCGCTCGCGGGCGTGAAACCGGTCGCGTGCCCGTTGCCCCCGTTGGAGGGGGCGGGGGTCGGTGCCGAGCCGTTGCCCTTCCACTTCGCCGCATCGGGGGAGTGGGCGAACAGAAACGTCCGCTTCCCGGCCGGCAGGTCCAAGTCGATGACGACCTTGATCGTGTCCGAGGGCGGGATGACCTCGCTGCACGACCCGCACTGGCATCGGGTCTCGTACCGATTGCCGGTAACGGTCCTCAGCCTCATGGGGAGGCCTCCTCGTTCGTCTCGCGGCGCTCAGCTCGGGCTGTGTGGTTGTGGTAGGCGACCATCCTTTCCCTCGCTCGAGAGGGAAAGGTGGGCGCGGGGCCGAGCACCGTCGAGCTGGGTCGACCACCACAACCACCATCACCCTCCTCGGTCTTCGAGCGGGCGACGGGGGGTGAGCATCGCCCCTCCGGCCCCGAGAAGCCCTTGCCCGGAGAGAAGCCAGTGGTCCCCACCGAGGAGATCCTCCATGACCCGCCGGGCGGGGCTTCCCCACTTCGGCAGGAGGACGAACTCCTTCCGGGCATCCCCGCCCTCCAGGTCGATGCCTCAACCTTCACGACCCACAGACGGAAGGTGATGGGGAACGTCGTCCGGGGAGAACTCTCCGGGAAGCCAGTCCTGGAGCTGGACCTCCTCGCCCTCCCGCGCGGGATACCGGCAGTACGCACCGCGGAGGCTGAGTGGCGTGCCCTGCTTCTGGCGCTCCGAGTGGCTCGGACTCAGCGTCGCTACAGGGGACTTCTCCAGGTCCTCACAGATGCCCAGTCTAGCGTCCACGCCTGGGAGAATGGGAGGGGCGCGGACATGGGATGGGAGGTCCCGCCTCTTTCCTGGCGGAAGGGGGTCCGGGTGCTCTGGGTCCGCCGGACCCGTATCGCCGAGACCGACCACGCCCTCCGGTTCTGGACCCGCTTCCTGGTCCCGCTGGTCTTCGGGGGCAGCCTCCCCGACATCGCCCACGCCTTCGGCGCAGAGGAGATACCCAAGGACGAGCCCTTCCGGGTCCGCCTCTCCCTTCAAGGGGCCGAGGTCAAGACTTGGCTTGAGCGAGGCCCCTCGGACGTCCGCGGGGCCGCGGGATCCCCCACGCACTGAGCGGCGGACCCCTGCCCGGACCCGAGGGAAGCGAAGAACCGGGCAGGATTCCCATCGAACCCGACGGCGTGGAGCTGCTCGCCGACAGGGTCGTAGAAGACCACCATCTCCATGTCGAGCCTGTGCTCACGAAGCACGGCCGAGACCTCGTCGGCGACCCGATCCACCCAGGTGTCGTCGCGGGGGTCGGTCGGCGCATGTCGCTGGCGCATGGGGGAACGGTTGGGAGCCATGTTCTTCCTCGGGAACGAAGGAAGAACGGGGCGCGTCCGGGAGCACCGTCGCCCAACTGGACCCGGCAGCAAGATTATGTGGCTCGCCCGTTCGGCCGTCCTCGTGACGGTCTCAATGGCCAAGCTGAGGGTCGCCGAGGCCGCCCAAGCCGATGTGGGTTTCGGCATCGCGAGGCTCGGCTCGGACACCCTCCAGCAGCTGGGCATCAAGGTCGGGGAGGTTGTCAGGGTCCAAGGTGGTCGCGAGACGGCCGCGGTCGTCCAGAGGGCGCCACCGGCTGACGATGGAAGAGGGATCGTCCGGCTGGAAGCCGTCGTACGTCGAAACGCCAAGACTTCGTTGGGGGAGGTCTTGCACCTCGAACGGGTGGAGGCCCCGGTCGCCGAGGCGATCACGATTGCCCCCGTCTACTCCGGGGCCCCCACGATGGACATGGGGACCGGGCTCGAGGCCTACGTCGCGAAGGCCCTGTCTCGCCGACCGTTCGTTCGGGGGGACGCGTTCGTCGTCCCCGGGGTCTTCCTCATGGGCGGTTCGCTCCTCTTCCTCGTCACCGCAACCACCCCGAAAGGGGTGGTGGTGGTCGGCCCCAACACCCTGGTCACGGTGTGCGGGAATACCGTCAAGGAGGACGAGATCCACCTGGGTCGCACCTTCTACGAGGACGTCGGAGGGGTGCGGGAGGCTCTCGCCCAATTTCGGGAGGTCGCAGAGTTACCCCTGCGACACCCCGAGGCGCTGGAGAAGGCCGGTCATCGTCTTCCCTCCGGGATCCTTCTTTACGGGCCCCCCGGCACGGGCAAGTTCCGCATGGCCCAAGCCCTCGCGAACGAAGTGGGGGTGCACTTCGTAGGGGTCGATTGCCCGGAGGTGGCCGCATCCCCTGAGGAAGAGGCGGTGACTGTCCTGAAGAGCGTCTTTGCCGAAGCTCGCCGCAAGGGACCGACGCTGCTCTGCCTGGACGAGATGGAGGCCATCGCTCTCCGGAGGGACCTGCCTTCCGTCAACGCGCGGGAGCGACGCTCCGTGTGGCAGCTCGCCTCGCTCCTGGACGAGACACCCGAGAAGGACCGCGGCCCCGTCCTCGTTGTGGGCACCACGGAGCGCCTCGACGCCATCGACCCCCTCCTCCTTCGACCCGGCCGCTTCGACCACACGATCGAGGTCAAGCTCCCGGACGAGGAAGGCCGGAAGGAGGTCCTCCACATCCTGCTCCGGGCGCCCCGACGGCTGGCGGGAACCGCTGAGGAGATGGAGCAAGTGGTCGCTCTCCTGGCAAAGGGAACGGAAGGCTTCTCCGCCGCGGACCTCGGGGCGCTCGTGAGGGAGGCGGGCCTTCGGACAGTGCGGAGGTCAGTCTCCGAGAACCTGGCGGCTCCCGGTCGGGCCGACAAGGAACCGAGTGGCTCGGAGCTTGGGCCACTGACGAACCGTGAGGACTTCACGGAAGCTCTGGCCCGCATCGTCCCAATGAGCCGACGGGGAGCCCCGTCCCCCGGTTGAACTACCTGTCCAACAGGCGCCGATAAGAGACCCCTGGCTGGAGTACCAGCTTCTCCCGGCTCTCCCCTCGGGGACAGTTCGGCAAACTCTGTGATTGGTCCGGTGAGCTGAGCTACGTTGAAGAGGGGGAGACGCGGTTCTCCACTTCGTGTCCCACGGACGGTTGCCCGCCCTTACTCCGGCGCAAGTCCGGATGATCCGCCGGCGATCAGTGCCAGGCTCGCGACCCTACTCACTTGCGCGCCTGTTTCGCGTGAGCCGCTCGACCATCAAGCTGGCTCTCTACGGAGAGGGTCCGTACGCCCGGGTCTCCTCGCCCCCGCCGCTACGTCCCCCGGGCAAGGGCACATGCCGATGGCGACTTCCATCCCTGACGAATGCGCAGGTGGGCGAAGCCCGGAGGCTGCGGCGCTCGGGGCTCTCCCTCCCCGTGCTCCTCCGCCGCTACCGCGTATCGAGGACGACGCTTCAAGAGGCACTCCTCGGGAAGGGAGTCTACAGGGCGTTCCGAAGGGTGGCGCCCCTCCAACCGAGGTCGGGCGGACCTCCTGGACTCTCGCCGGAGCGTGTCCGCGAGGCGCGGAGGAGGGCCAGGGAGGGAGAGAGGAGAGGGGGACTTGCCGAGGATCTCGGAGTCAGCACGAGTACCCTCAAGCGGGCGCTGTACGGACTCTCCCCCTACGGGAGCATTCGCACACCCGCCCCCCTTCCGCGCCTCGCGTACGGCGGTGCACCCCTCTCCGAGGAGGTGTGGGCAAGGCGGAGACGCATCGCGATGACCTGCATCACCTGGAACGAGTATGCTGCGAAGCTCGGCGTGGGGGGCGTGAGCGTCGCCCTGGCAAGACGCCATGGGGTCCGGCTCCTCTGTGCGATATGCCGGCGCCGACCGGCGACCGAGAGGGCGAGGGGCAACAGGAGCTACAGGGCCCAATGGGGCGAGATGCGGACGGCCGCCGCGTTCGTCCAGGCGTGTGCGGCGTGCGCGGAAGAATCGCACGGTAGCGGAAGAGGGCAAGCGACTAGGTCAGGGTGAGGATTCCGGAGTGCGTGGGGGGCCCACGCCCTGGACCTTTTCCCGGAGCTTCCGCTGGGTCTCTAGCAGAGCAGATGACGCGACCTTCCGCTTGGACTCTGGCAGCGAGACACCTGGGAGCGTGGAAGACACCATCGAGCGAGCAATCTCCTCGAGCTCGGCGTACCCGCGCTGTACCTTCGCGAACTGAGCAGGGGACGTGGTCCCATGGGCGATTGCCCCACGCAGCTCGTTGAACTCTCTGAGCCGGTCTAGTGGGACATGCGCCGCACGGCGTTTCGCGGAGATGGTCACCTTGGAGAGCCCGCTGATCCGGGATGGCTTCTCGGACAGGAGTTGGCCGGCATGAAGCTCGAGGTATGGCCGTGCGGCCTCTCGGCCCCCCTTCTCGTAGTCCTCACGCGCGCTCGCGAGATCCGCCGCGGCGACCACCTCCATAGACCGCCACAACGAAAGGAAGGCCGTCTCCAGGTCGTAGGTTCGAGTGTGGACCGCCTCTCCCAGACACCTGAGAGCCCTGTCCTCTGGGGAACCCAACGGAAGTTCCTCGAGCAACCGACCGGCGTCCCTCGCTGACTGCTCCAGCCGCCGCGCCCAAGGGACGTACCTTTGAGGGTCGGTGGTGAACTCGATAGGGTAGAACTCGGTCCAATCCGCTGGGAACGTTTCGGGGAAGAGGACGAACTCGCTCACCCGCACCAGAACCATGGGCACGCGCACGTCCGCCACCCCGGCCATGAAGTTGCGCGCCCTTCGAACGAGGACCTCGGCAGAGGCCACGGAGAACTCCACCCGTTCCGCAACCTCCCCTTGCGAAGGGCCCTCGACCTTTGCGCGGAAGTCGGCGTTTTGGGGCGCCACCCGAACGGGTTCTGGTCCATGGGGGGTGAGTTCCATCCACGGGTAGATTGTGCGACCGAGCACCCATAGCTCGCCCCGAGGCAGTGAATCTCTCCTCTTTACCAGGGGAGAGCCGAGAAGGACGCGACGCGCCTCCGCTTCGATCTCATCGCCGCCTCCGATCCTGAACTCCATGAGACTGGGGGTCCCTTCTGCAGAGCGAAGACATTACGTCTCGGGATGGCGTGCCGCCGGTGTGAGGGCGACGAGCATGGTGATGCCCTCGGCGCCGCCGAGCCGAACCTCCCCCCGGTCGAGCGCCCTTCACCAAAGCCGAATCACTTGCCGCTCCATCTAGACGGCGACGGGGGAACGGACATGGGGCTCTACCCGGTCTTGAGACGGCTCATCATCATCTGGCGGAGCGTGCGGTAGTCGGACCAGGGTGAGATCTTCACGCCCCACCCCTCCCAGTCGACGGAGTAGGTCGTGCGCTTGCCGCTCTCGGTGAAGACGACCCGGTCCTGTTCCGGGTCGAAGAAGGCGGCCCCCTGCTCGGGGAAGATGCGCAGGCTCGTGGCCCGGATCTCCCCGTTCTTGACCTTCTCGCTGAGGACGCCGATCTCGATGTAGAGGCCCGAGAGGTTGGCATCGCGTGGCCAGTAGGCGAAGACGTGCTCCGTCCCGAACTCGACCAAGATGCGCCGGAAGAGGTCGGTGCGGTCTTCGGGAGGGACCCTCGTCCACAGTTCCATGATGGTGGCCACCGCACCCTCCTTCTCGAGCTCGTGGGCGAGGCCCCGGCGGATGTCCAGGGGCCAGAGGATGTCCGTTCCGCGGCGCTCCCAGTCCGCCGGGAGCCAGTCCGCGAGGTACTCCGGGAGGCTGGGACGGGCCTCCGGCAGCCACTTGGAGGGTCCGAGGAGGAAGACGCGCATCAGGCCTCCTGCCATCGCTCAACGGTGGCAGGAGGCAGTTGCTGCTCCTTTCGGTGGACGAACGCTGCGATCTCGTGGGTCGCCTTCTGAAGGATCTCCAGGACCGCGAGACCCGCCGGGGTCGCCTGGAGGGTGACCTTCACCCCCCAACCCTGGGGGGTGCGCTCAACGCGCGAGCCCTTCTGGACCTCCAGGTCGACGAGGCCGTAGGCGTCCAGGTGCTCGACCAGCTCCCGGAAGGACTGGGGGTGGACCCCGAGCTTCCGCCGGACCTCGCTCGGGAGGTGCGTCTTCCCGTCCGAGAGCTCGCCCATGACCTTCCGGGCCTCGTCGCTCCGGAAGAGGTAGGTGAGAGGGTCCTTCTCCATCTGCATGGGGCCTCCTTCGGGACTCCTGACGCCATCGCCAATGGCGAGCGCCGCAGATAACCCTTCCGTGAAGGCCACCGGATCCTCGCTCATGCCTCTGCCCCGCCTCGAGCCGTAGGCGGGCGGAGGGCGATCATCGTCCGGCTCCCACCGGCCCCTCCCAGCCTCACCTCCCGCTGGACGAGCCCCTTCCGCTCGAGCCCCACCACATGCCGCCACAGCCGGGCCGGGGTGGGCGCGCGCATCCCCGAAGAGGCGCACCCTTCGGCGACACGGCGGCGTAGCTCGCCCGCCGTGAGGCTGCCGGCCGCGGCCCTCAGGACCTCGAGGATGGTCTGACCGAAGCCCTCGGCGTCCCGACCGTGTCTCGGAAGCGAAGAGGGGAGGACGACGTCTTGGAGCTCCACCCTGAAGGAGCTCCGAGCCTCGGCGCGCGCACCCGCCTCCGCAAGGAGGTCCCCCACCATGGCGAGGCCCCAGCCACTCGCGACAGTGAGGTCGGCCCAAGCGCGCAGGACCTCGGGCAGGGGTGGGGTCTGGAACGCGAGGGCCGCCCGTGCTCGGAGCGCCTCGAGGAGGTCGGCTCCTTGGAGGGGTGGGATGGCGACTCGGACAGTGTCAACGACCTCGGGGATGACCTCGCGGCTCCCGGAGGCCACCAGCAGGAGCGGAGGGAGGCCGTCGGTTCCCTCCGGGAGAACCTCCTGAGGTCGCGCCAGGGCCCGGGCAACGCGACCGAACTCCCCCGTCGCGTGGACTTGGTCGAGCCAGACGAGCGCGGATCTGGCAAGCGAGCGCAGCCGGCGCAAGAGGAGCATCGAGAGGAACTCCGTGGAGGCCCCGCCGAGCTGGATGGCGGGGTCGATCTGGCGGAAGAGGGCCTTCACGAGTAGGCCGGGAGTGCGGCACTGGGACGTGTCCACCCGTAGGACGAGCGGTGAGCGACGCCCAAGGAACCGTTCGAAGAAACTCGCGACCGCGCACTCCGCTACGGAAGAAGTCCCTGAACCGCGGGGGCCTACGACCGACACAGCCGCCCGGCCGTCGCTCGCCAGCGCGTTCCCGAGCGCTCGCTGCTGGCCCTCGAGCAGCTCCTCACGGCCTACAAGCCGCGGCGCTCTCCAGCTCTGCTCGAGGACCTGGCGGTCGCGCCAGAGACCTCCGGGGCAGGGCTGGGGCGCGTTCGGGTGGGCGGCAGGTTCGGCTGTGGCGCTGATGGCGGACATCGGTCCCTCTCACTGAGGGAGAGGGACCGGGGCCGCGGGGTTCACCCGGTTATTGAGACGAGGGGCTACAGTTCCTGCTCCATCTGTTCCGCCGCGATCCTTCGGACCCGGAGGCCATACCACCCAAGCGCGGCCGCGACCAGGAACTCGAGGGCGATGATGATCGCAAGTTCCAGGTCTGACATCATCCCCTCAGTGGAACACCAGGTTCGTGCCGAGGAGGAAACGAGCGCATGAGTGACAGGCGTGAATCAAACGACCCGACACTCGGGCCACCAGGGCGTCTTCGGGCCGCGCGGCCTCGCAGAACCAGCAGACCTCCCGACTCCTGTACCGCTTCACCTCGGCGTGTCCCTCGAAGTCGAGCTGGATCGCCTGGACCGCGGCCAAGAAAGTATGGCTCCCGGGAGCCATAACTTCTCACCCCTTCAAAGACCTGCAGGTACGTCGGCACGGGATGCCGACCCGCACGTTCGTGGACGTCACGACCGTCCACAAGACCCGCACGAAGGTCGCCCGCTCGCGAGCCCTACGCGTTGCCATACCCCGCATCGTGGTCTCGTTCCTGGAGCTCCAGCCGGGCGACGGGCTGAAGTGGGAGATTGACACGGTCGCACGGAGAGTAACGGTTGAGAAGACCGAGAGGCCGTAGCGGCGGTTTGCCTGACCGGCTGCTCCCCGCGATTAGGTCAGCGCAGTACCTCGTGGGCGATGGTAGAGCGTCGAGTCGAGAAGAGGAAGCTCCACTGAACCGATTCGCTCTTCCCTCTAGACGCCTTGGTCCACCGCATGGGGTTGCAGGAGACTCGCCCAGAGGTCCTCGAAATCAGCGCACTTCGCAGCCATCTAGTTGGAACGATAGTGTGGGTGGGGGGAACGGTCATGGACACGGAACCGGTCCGACCTTGTATAGCCGAAGCCTGCTTCCGGTGCGGGAAGTGCGGTAGAGAGTCCGCGTTGCCCCAAGACCCGGTCTCCGCCGTGCTCATTGAGCCCGGCGGATGCCTGGGACGAGGCTCCTGCGGCGCCAGCTCACGCCAAATGAAAGCCCGACTTGTCGAGGGCAAGTCAAGGAGTGTCGATCGGCTGGTTTTCAACCTAGTCTGGAAACGCTCGAGGTTACCGGTTGTCCTACTCGGTCCTGCCGTTGAACGAGCGGTTCCCAACTACACCCCGGTACGCGTGAAGGGCAGCCCGCACATCGACGTTTCCGCCGCCATCCACCGCGTCAAGCGGAGGAGAAGCCCAGTGGTCGGGTTCCGGCTTGTTGGCGAGCGAATTTCGCGGGACTTGCGCTTCCTGGACCCGGAAACGGACCGAGGTCAGCAGATTCAGCGACTCCTCTCAGAGACGATGACGAATACGCTGAATGACGGCAGCGGTTGATGGCGTGTTGGGGGAGGACCGTCAACGAGCGGATGCCAGTTCTTTGAAGTCCAACTCTCGTACCCCTGTCATCGTAGGGCTCCTGACCGCTGGGACGAATAGCGGCTGTCGAAGCAGCGCGTGCTCCCTGCGGAATTCGACCTTGCAATCGTGAGTAGTCCCGAAGATCCTGCTTCTCCACTTGAACGCGTCGACGGCAATGGCGCTGTGAGGCGTCAAGATCACGTATCCCTTTGGCGGGCTCCCCTCCCGGACCAGGAGCCATGCTGCGAACCGAGGATTATCATCCGTAGGGGGACCGGATGGCCCGAGGAGCCACGCCCGTGAGTGTGGCCTGGTCTCGCCGTACCACGAGACAACTCGCGCTTTTGCGAGGTCGAGAACATGCTCGGTCTTCTTGAGCACCGCGGGCGGAGGGAATCCCGTCATGCCCGTCGAGAGTCCTTCTTGGGTATTGTTACTTCCGCTGGTTACTCACCGGATGGATGCACAGTCGGACACGTGATGCGAGGCCGCCCCTCCTACAACGTGGGCCGAGTGTGCCTCTCGAGGACGACCTTCCCGTGCACGTTCGTGGCGGTCTCCACGTGCGCGGCCCCGATCTCGAGGATGAGGACCTCTCCCACCGCGAGTTTGTGGGGGAGGGCGGGCTCTCCCACGACCATGTTGCGGAAACTCTCCGTCTTCGGGTCGATCCAGCCCACCACGTGCCGAGGTTCCTTCGCGTGGCCTTCGAAGAGCTCGTTCAGTGGCACGCGCTCCGGTGGGGGATTCCCCCCCGCAGGGGTGGCTGCGCCGGCGGCGGGCGGAGCGGCGACGAGCTTGTAGACCTTCTCGTTCCCGCTCTTGCGCCCCTTCACAACCCTCTGACGGACCAGGGTCTTGAGCGAGGACCGGATGGTCTCCTCGGGGAGACGCTTCCCCGCGAGCTTGCGGACCCGCTTGATGATGGCCCGGGTCGCGATGGCGGGGCCCTCTCCCGTCCCCTCGAGGGTTTGGAGGACGAAGTTGCGGGTGCCGTGGCGCCTCTGGGGGACTGCTCGCCGTCGCGAGGGCATGCGCCCCCATCAGAGAGGGGGTCCTTAACGTGTCGGTGGCGGGCGCGATCCGCGGATTGGGGTACTCTTCGGCATGCCCGTGCCGCGCGGGTGGAGGAACGGATAGCGAGACCAGAGAGCGTGCTCAGGCCTGATACCCATCAAAGGCGGCCTTGAGCACCTGCTTTACGACGACCTGATTAGTCTTCAAGGACTCCGGCGAGAGCCGAAAGTCGATCCACGTTTCGTCGTCGTCCTTGGTCAACTTGGGGTCGAGCCCCGCATCGCCCAGCCTGTCCAGCGCACCCTTAGCAGCGTTCTCGTCAGGGAAACGAACCCAGGTCCGCACGAACTTTCTCTTCGGATTGAGCTGGAGAAAACTCCAGTTCCGCAGTCCGCGCTGTGGGACGATGTAGTTCTGAGTGAAGTGAAGGCTCAGGGTTCCGTCGAGTTCCTTCGCAATCTGGAAGAGGCCGTCAACGACGACCATTGACTCCTTGCTGGACACACCCTCCCAGTAGGAACGGTCTCTTGGGGGCGAGTCTTCCTTGTCGTCAATCCGGTGAGCCGTCTCATCGAGAATCTTCACGAAGTGGAGAATCATGCCACCGTCCACCTTCAGTGCCAGCATCTTCAGTGCGATGATTGGAATGGACCGATTGAACAGGTGGATGACGTTGAAGAACCGTGAAGTGATATCCTCGGCGGCAATCACTGCGACGTGGTCATACTGCGGCAGCCGTCGCCTCTCAAGGTCCCAGTACTCGATAGCGCGGATGATGTGGCTCTCATCGGTCGCGCCCAACTGAACCTCAAGTTCGTACCGCCTTTCGGGCTCCGCTTCTGTGTCAGTGAGAAGGAGGTCGAGGCGCCCGGCCTTTGTCTGCCTCCGCTCGCTATCCTTCAGGATCAGTTTGCCGAGTCCGAGGATTGACGGGTCTTCCTTCACCCTGGCGTGAACCCAAGCTTCGTCAATCTCCGGATGATTCTTCAGGCTCACGGGCTCGGGCTTCACTATCTTGATTTCGGCCATCAACCCGTCACTCCGGCACTAGGGATTGGCGAGCGGGTCCTTAACTTGTCGGTCTCGGAACGGCCGCTGCGGGGCAGAAGCATGCGAAGCGGCAATGACAGCACTTCCCCGGACTCGGCTCCGCCTCCCCCATGTAGAGCCCCCCGAGCCGCTGGAGCACCGCGAGGACCTCGACGCGGGCCCTAGCGTCCCACGTGACGCGGAACTCCGTTCCATCGCCGTAGCACAGGATCCCGTAGGGTGGGGGGGCCCGAAAGCGCTCCTCGACCAAGAGGCAGTAGGCGAGCAGCTGCGCCCGGTGGGAGGGGAGGGGGCCCCCTCGCGGTGCAGCGTGGCTCTTGATCTCGGCCGGGACGAGGCGGCCGTCGGGGTCGCGGCGGAGTTCGTCGGGGCGTCCCCGAAGGCGGTACCGGGCGGACTCCATCATGGGCACCTGTTCCACCCTGTCCACATTGTGGACCCTGTAGACGTGGTCGACGGCTACGACGCGATCGTGGCGTGGAGCGGGCCACCGGGGGCTCCAGTCCTTGACAGCCTCCCAAATCGCGTAGCCGACGATTCCGCCGACCGTCAGCTCTACCACCAGAAGGTCCACAGGACGAACCCCCCGACGAGGACGAGGCAGAGGACCGCGGCGATGCCCCATGGGAATCCCCGGGGTGCCGGGGGCTCCAGGTGGGCGGCCTGGAGTTCGGCCTGGACCTGGAGCCCGCGCTCGAAGGCCGCCGAATGGGCCTGGCCTACCTCCTGGCGGCCGTACCACCAGGCACGCGGACACCAGGTGTACTCCCCCAGCTCGCTGGGGGTCATCCAGCGGCCGGAGGGGGGCGGGGCGCGCTCCATGCAAGGGGAGGCGACGTCCTGCTACAAGACCGTGGTGGTGGCGTGCGGGAGTGAAAGGTGCTCCCGTCCGCCATCTCCAATCCAGGAACGAGCTTATGACGGGCGACCTCGGTACAACCGATGACGCCGATCATGGCAGGAGCTTCTTCGGGGCGCTCGCCCCCTCCCGACTGTTGCATGCCAGTCAAGTGGCACTCGCGACAGAAGCACGAGTTCCTTGGCGAATTGCTCAGTGTCTGGACCGATCACGTCGGGAGACGTCCTGGCGTAAACCCACCATCGCTAGAGATTGTCGATCTGTTCGCCGGAAGCGGATGGTGCCGACCTGATCGCTCTCTGGAGCCCGGGGTTGACCCGACGCCTTGGCCGGGGACCGCTCTCCTGGCAGCCCGCGCTCTTTCCCGCTACGCCCGCCCGAAGCGGCTCGTGTTGAACTCCTTCGACCCTCGTCAGCCTGAGAATCACGCGGGCATGGAGTGTCTACGGATGGCCATCCAAGGCCAACTCGGTGAACCCTCTCCGTTTCCGGTCGACTATCTGTCGAACGAGGCGACCCTCGCGGTTCGAGATGCGGCACGGCTCGTTGACCCAAAGTACCCCTCCTTCTGGATTCTCGATCCGTACTCCGCCCAAGGACTGCCATGGTCGCTTGTAGAGTCGATCATTCAGCTCAAGGGGGAGTACACGGACAAGAGGGGAAGGCCCGTAGTTCGCAGACCTGAGATTGTCGTCACCCTGATGACTGAAGGACTACAACGAAATGTCGACAAGAGTCCTGAGTCCATCTCCTCGACTCTCGGGATGCCAGAACCGGACTGGCGACCGCTCTTCGACGAGTTCCTGAGCCAGGGCGCCAATACTCGCCAGGCCCTCGTCTACCTGTTCACGGAGAAGCTTCGTGGTTTCTACCATCAGATCCCCGTCGCGGTGGAGGTGCCCGGATCTGCTGGAAACGTAGTCTACGTGGTCATCTATTGCAGTTCCTCCGATGCGGGCACCTTCATGGGACACGTGTGGGCCAAGCCCAGGTTCAGCGAGTGGCAGAGAGAGATCTGGAGACCTCAAGCGAAGCGAATCGACAAGAACAAGAGAATCAGACGCTCTGAGGGGGAAAGAGCCACCCTTCAACGCGGACTCGACGATTTCCCCGGTCGTTAAGCAGTGATCGATGCTCCAGAGCGTGCCATGGCAGGGAACTCATTGTAGATTCTCCCGTCGAGAACTCGCCCGGCCCGGTGCTTCAAGACACCCCCCCACTGCTTGAAGAAAAATGGGACCGATTGCTGCCTACATTGCCTGCGAATCGAGACGACCCAGCTCCGTTCCATCGGGCGCGCGCCGGGACCGCTTTCTCCTCCAACAATTACCCAGTCGATTCCCTTGAGGTCGAGATTGTCCAGCGGGCCGATGAGAGGCTCGAGGGAGAGGAACTTGACGGCCGCCCCGGTTCGCCGCAGTCGGTCAATTCGCCAGGCGTAGTCCGAGCGTTCGACGCTGACGCCCATCCACACGTTCGAGGGCCACTCCAGGGAAGAGGAGAGCTCAAGAAGCCGGTCCGCACGTTTCGTGAGAACCTGGAACGTGTGCCATCTCGCTCGTCTCATGGTCTCGAAGACCTTCCGGACGAAGTCGAGCGGGACCTGCTCATGGAACAGGTCGCTCATCGAGTTCACGAAGATTCGGTGGGGCGTCTTCCACGATAGCGGGAGTTCGAGCCGATCCGGCCAGAGGCGGATGTCGAACCCCTGCTCGTAGGGGTGGCCCCTGACTCCCCTGAACCGCTCTGCAAACCTAAGGGCGTAACAGTGCTTGCACCCTTGGCTGATCTTCGTGCAACCAGTAACAGGGTTCCAGGTGGAGTCCGTCCACTCGATCTCTGAGACTTCGCTCACGGTCGGTCGCTCCGGGAACCACCCTTTCGGCGAAGCACCGCGTGAAAGATACGCGGAGCGGCCGTTTAAAAAGGGCGCACCTCCATTCGAAGCCTCTGCCCGCAACGGTTTCGGGGGGGTGCCCCCCGGTTCCCACGATTCTCACGCTCCTGGGTTGATATGCGAGGATACGCTCTGGTCTCTGTGCTGGGTGGCCAGGGAAGCCGAGGCAACCCGTTCTTTGTGCCTCGGCTGGAACGGGACGTGGACGGCGCCAAGCTCGCCGGAGGCAGTAACTGAACCGTGAGCCTTACGTCTGTCCTTGACCAGCACCCGGAGCTTGTCCGAACGCTTGCGGCTCTCTGTCCCCCCGAGACTCGTCCGCCTCCCCTCACCTCCCCG
>JAEHJW020005902.1_pt1 | contig 55795 bp, 105 predicted proteins | sample 9271431 | NCBI WGS metagenome assembly JAEHJW02 | reverse complement strand
AGCGTTTCGAGAATTCTTTACATCTATAACGCAGGGACGTGGACGCCTATTGTATTCGTTACGGCATAATGCTATAATTTATTTGCAGCTAGGGCATCGAACCCGAACCGCCGACCAGTCACCGGCTCTGCTACACCCTTCATAATTGACGCCGTGACGTGGAGTGTGTGATATGCGTGAAAAAATCAAAGGTGTTTATGAAATTTTTAACACCGTAAATGGAAAACGGTATATAGGAAGTTCAGTAAATATAAAGATTAGATGGCGTGGGCACACGGCTACTTTAAAATCAGGGAAAAGCCAATCAATAAAACTACAAAACGCATGGAACAAATACGGTGAGCAATCATTTAAATTTAATATTGTAGAAGTCGTCGATGGTAACAAAGAAATCCTATACAAAAGAGAACAATATTGGATGGACTTTTACGATAGTGTAAAAAATGGTTACAACATGTGCCCAGCATCTGGGAGTGTGGCCGGAATAAAAAGATCAGAAGAAACTAAGGCGAAATTATCAAAAGCAATTACCGGAAAGCAACATAGCGAAGAGACAAAGCACAAAATATCAGAATCTAGAAAATTAAAAACTATTAGCGAAGAAACTAGAAGGAGAATGTCAGAAGCCCAAAAAGGAAGAAAGCATAGTCTTGAAACTCGTGAAAAAATATCGAATTCTGCAAAAGGTAGGCTCTTTAGCGACGATACAAAGGAAAAATTGAGCGAGAGGAATACGGGAAAAATACCAAGCGCCGAAACCCGTGCGAAAATATCCGCAGCAAATAAAGGAAGGAAGCACACAGAAGAATCCAAAGCAAAAATGTCAGAATCAATGAAAAAACGATGGGCACAAAGAAAAGCATTAAAAACAATAACATAACGGAATGATCTGGACAAAGATCATAGCCTCCGTATGATTGAGGCTATATGCCAGCTTGGAGTCCAGTGGAATGCGCACACCCTTATTCAATAACAATGAGTTCCTATCACAGGATCAACTCAACGCCGCCGCTGGGCTGGTTTCTGATTCACTCGATGACATAACATCGGCGCTCCACACGCCGGGTTTAGTTGGCGCTAGCAACCTGTCATTTTCGTACTCAGGGCTAAACGTCACTGTAAACGCACCGTTGCCCTTCATGGCACTGTTCTCCGATGGAACATTGGCTAGTGCTAATGGCACAGTGGACGGTGAATCCAGTAGTAGCGCAACCGTGGACTTCTCTTCGTTGGTTCCGAGCACGGGATCAATTACCGCGTACCTAGTCGCCACCTCTGGCTCGGTCGCCCAATCCCCGACAACGACCGTTGGTCCCCCGGTCGGCCATCCCGACTACAACCCATCCTTCAGTCCTTACACGGCATATAGTGAGCAGCAGGATACTTTAATCTTCAGCGCAACCCTAACCGCCCCAGACAACGAAACAACCCTATTCATAGCGTCCACGGTACTCAGCGCTGGACAAACGGTAATCACTTCCAGTTCCACGACAGGCCAAGTCCGCGCTGGAGCCATCCTGTCCCGCAACGGAGAAGTGCTCGCTGCTGATCTAGGTTCCGGTGCGGCTGCTTCCAATGTGGGGACACTAGGCGGTTCTCTTGTTGGCACGTTACCTAATCCGACGCTTGCCTCTACCGGAGCTACTTCTGGCACATACATTAACCCCATTACGATTACTGTAGACGAAGATGGGCGCGTTAGTGATATTGCCAATGTGTCCAACTGGAATGTGCCGGGAAATGTGACGGCGGGTGGAACGATTGTTGCTTCTGGAACCGCAACCGCCGCTGCTGCTACGTCTCCATCCAACCTTATTCCTTATGGGCAGGCGTTTCAACTTCTGCAACCGGCTGCTTCTGAAAGCATTACGCTGGGTAACGTATTGCATACGGTCGTGCAACCGAGTAGTGGGATTACGGCTGATATTACCATTACGCTTGAGCCGGGTAGTGTGGTTGGACAAGATATTACTGGATACGGCTCCGGCTCCGCGTCTGGTTCCGTAACTTACCAATCCAACGTGACTACGGGATCGCCATTCATAGAATTGCCGGATGGAACTCCGGTGTATTCATGGGTAGTCCCCGCAAGTGCTTCTGAACAAGGTATCCATGCGGATTGGGACGGCACGAACTGGCGGGCACGGACGTTTGGGCAGACGGTGGTTGCTCCGGCTACCCAGAGCAATGCGGCGGTGCAGTTGGGGCAGTTTTACCTCGCCGTCAACGCAGCAAACTCCTCATCTACAACATCTTTAAGCACATCCGTTTCTTTTACACCCAACTCAAATGGTAATGTAATAGCCTTCATATATGGGGAAAACTCTGAACAAGTTAATTCTGGGGCTATTACTGGAACAGGATATACCGAAATTCAGTCATTAATAAACAATAATGCAAATACCATTGTGACAGGCCAAATGGTCGGGTCGGTAACAGCAGGTACAGCCGTCACTATAACTGGCACCATCAAAACATCTAGCTCAACGGCTGGATCTTCAAACGTATACTTATCTGTAATTGTTATCCCGGCAGAATAAGGGGCATAACCCATGATTAACAAAGCAACCTACTACCTCACCCCCAACGCGGCAGGAACGGCGTTCACTGGCACCGGCTATACCTCAGACGGCACGATTCCCGCCGGAGCCATCCCCTGCACCCAAGAGCAAGCGCAGAACTTCCAAGCCTATGCGCCGAGTAATGGGAAGATCGTAGCAGCGCCGAGTAGCGTGCTTTTGCAACAAGCCCAATCCGCCCAAATCGCCATAGTCACGAAGGGCTACAATACGGCAACCGATTACGTGCCCGTCACCATCAACGGCGCGACGTACCAAGTGGACAACACGGCAGGAAAACAGGCGCTGAATCTGTCCCTTGCTATTACCGCCAATGCCATGATGCAATCGCCCGCATGGGCAGCGTCTACCGAGTATGCGGCTGGTTCTTATTGCTCCGTAAATGGTGTCATTCTATTTTGCTCCACGACTGGCAAGTCAGGAACCTCAACACCTACCCCGCCAACCACTTTTGGCACCCCTGTCACCGATGGAACGGCGGAATGGGAGTTGCTAGGGCGCAAAGTGTATTTGCAGGGCGGCTCTTTCGTGTACATGACGCCGCAGCAGATTATGAGCGCCTTCCAGCAGGGGGAACTGTACTTGCATCAAATGAGCGACCAACTGGAAAGCCTGAAAGCGGAGATCAATGCGGCGACGACAGTTACGGAAGTTCAAACCTTTACATTTTAGAAAATCACCCGTAACTTGAATTAAACCTTTTTCGGAGTTGCCCCCATGCCAGACACCATCGCCCCCGCAGACACACCATTCACTCAAGCCGAAGGGCGGCAGGTTATCATCGTTAATCCTGCTGATTTTCCTGTGCAGTTATCCGCGTTACCGGCTGGAACAGAAGCTATTGGAACCGTAGGTGTTACCAGCTTCCCAGTAGTAGGCGCAACAGGTAACGCATGGAACGATGTTGCCGTGGCTGCTGGTGGCGTTTCTTCTACAGTAAACACGGGCGGATTGGCTAATGTCTCTGTGTACGGAAATGTCTCAGCGTCAGGTACGATGAGCGTCAACGTAAGCGCCGACGGGACCACGTTCTACCCATCATCCAACTCAGACGCCATTTCCGCCGCAGGAGATTTTTACATGAACTTCACTTGCGGAGCACAATATTTGCAGTTGGCTTATAGTGAAGCCGCAACGATTACCGCCACCATTTCAGCCAAGGGATAGTCGCATGGACATGAGCAATCAAGATAATCGCATATCGGCATTGGAAAGCGGGCATAATGCCCTCAGAGAGCGCGTATTGGAAATTAAGGAGCATCTTACAGCGCGTATTGATGCTACCGACTCAATACTCAAAGAAATGCGGGCAGAGCAGAAAGACATGCGGCAAGATGTAAAGTCCGACTTGGGCAATCTGCAATCGTCCATTTCGCGCATTGAGAATGATTCTCTGAAAACATGGCCCCCCGCCGCCGTTGAAGCATTGCGAGAAGCCAATTCACGCAGTATCAATAGCGAGCATACCAAGGGTATTCTAATCGGTGCGGTAGTTACATTAGTTGTCGCGCTTTGTAGCACCAGCATTTTGCTATGGCTACATTGGTAACGAACGTGCGCCGTCATCCCATAGACAGGCTGATTTCCGTATTTGGAAACACGCGCTTTCTGGTGACAATGGGCCTATTTCTCGCTTTTTGGTATGGGTACAATCTAATAGCACCATACCCTTTTGACCCGTCACCATTTGGGCTTTTGCAAGGCATCATGACAGGCTTCATGTCCTTTTTGGACGTGCTTATATTGGTATCTGCACGAATAACCCAAAAAGAATCTGATAAACGGCAAAAGGAATCCTTCAACCTCATGGAAAACTCACTAACGATCATGAGCGCAATTCGTGATATGAACGAGCGCGAAGTACGACGGGATCAAGAAATGATGACAGTGATACTTGAGTTAAAAGGGCTGCTCAAGAAAGAAAGCGAGCATGGGTTGCAGCTAAATAGAATTGAGGAGAACCAGCATGACTGAAGCCGAACACGAGGTTACAGAAACTCTCAAGGTAGCTGTCTACTATCCCGATCACGAGCCGCGCACCGAGAGCCCAACCTTCCGCGATGCCAAAGAGGAAGAGGCAAAGGAGGCATTAGTGTGCTGTGTCTGCGGAGCGCCGAACCCGGAGTTGCACCATGCGCTTGTCGAATGGGCGTTTAGCGATGATGTGGATTGGGCGGAAGTCAAGGAAATCGCACTCGACCATAGGGCCACCATCAACAATGTACCAATGAAGCAATCCATTCTTTACTGGATGTTGCAAGTGGTTCGCTTGCGCGGGTTCGACTGGGAAACTTTTGATCCGACGCACCCAGAGACTTTTGTAGATGCTATTCAGCATATGGCCCCGTTGTGCGCGGAACACCATAGAGCACCCGAAAAGGGTATCCATATGACGACTTTTCCATTATGGATTTTTCAGGCGTTCCCCAAGAAGAAAGGCGCTCATGAATTTTCGGACGGGAGTATTGCGTCGTGATACCTACCCGCCAAGACTTGATCCTGCAAGAGTACAATACGTTCTCAGAAACATTGACGTGGACTGAAAACGGTACGGCGGTTGATTTGACGAGTGGCACGGCTATCATGCAGTGCCGCTTGAAGTACGGTGGATCGCAGGTGTTTGCACTATCCTCTCAATCTCTTACCGCTAGTGGTTCCGGTCTTACCCTTGGCGGGACAGCGGGGACGATTGATGTCAATATCACAGACTCTGACGCTGTAGGAATTCCTTTAAGCCAGTACGACATCCTAGTGACTCTTGCCAACGGGAATCAAGAGACGCCGTTTTATGGTGACTTCTATATTCAGCCCGGAATTAGCGTACCTTGAGCGAGTCTGAGCAGATAGTCCTAGACACCTTGAAGCACGGCCCAATGCTGCTTTCTGAACTCGAACAGCGTGGTATCACGCAGGAAACGCTTAACGCATTGATCGCACAAGGCTTAGTAGTATTTTTGGCACCCGTGGAACTATACCGACTCGCCCCTTGACACCCCATCCTATACATGCTACGGTGAGATATGGAAAACATTTTCGTGCTTCGTGAGCGTCCAAATCCGGTGTCCGAAAGACAACTGCTACTTTTGGACGCTCTGGAAGATGCGATTGACTTGGCGTTGCAGGAAACAGAGATCACTGTGATTGAAGTGATTGGACTTTTGCGATTTGTGGAGGCTAGTCTGCTACATGAATGAATCAGAAGAAATAACTCTCACCGACGAAGAACGCCAGCCTTGCGAAGTTTGGACAAGGGTGATGGGCTATCACCGGCCTACAACCTCGTTTAACCTTGGCAAACAGAGCGAAATGGCTGAACGGAAATTTTTTAAGGAGCAAGCTGATGAACCAATATCTTAAAGTCGGTGCGGGCGCGTTCTTCTACATCCTGCTCGCTATCGGCGTATGGCAGCGATGGTGGCTTCCAGACACACTCTTGACGGCCATTTACGGTGGCATGGGTGGGCTTGGCTTGCTTGGCTCCGTTCACTATGGCGCGAAGTATTTGCAGTATCAAAAACCTACACTACCTCCAAAGGAGGGCTAGATTATGAACAAAAGATTACTACCCTGGATTCGCAAGAATCTGAAACTGATCGCAGGAACATCATGCGTCATGCTCTTAGCTGGCTGCGCGAGCGTAACCCCCACAACCTCAACCGGAACCGTGGCGACGGGAACGGCGGCGAGCACGATCTCTGCACAAGCGGCTTGGTACAATGCGTGCTTCGGCCCGACGGGGTATCGCCCTGCTCTCCAGACGGTAACGGAACTCGGCAAAGCGGGCCTCTTGCCCAAGTCGGCGATTCCGCAGATCAACCTGATGGATCAAAACATCAGCCCGTTGTGCGAGAGCAAGACGCCTCCGGCCAATATCACGGCGGCGACGAGCCAGATCACAGCGGCGGTAACGAAACTCGGTATCGACGAAGCCTTAGCAGTTGCGGCAGCCAAACAAGGAGCAAAACCATGAGCGCATCACCTGAGTCCGTAATCTCCACCATCGGCAGCACTTTGATGGCGTCTTTGCCGACGATCTTGGAGGCGCTTGCTGTAGCCAGCCCACAGGACGCCATCATTGCGGCAGCCGCCGTGGTTATCGCTCAAGACATTGCAGCGGCCATCAAAGATCAGGTAAGCGGCAAAATCACCAGTGCTCAGTTGTTGAGCAAGTTTGCCTCGGCGGGGCCTGCCATGACTGCCACGAGTGACGCATGGAAGGCTTATGCCAGTTCGGCTGGTGTGCCTGAGACACAGGTGCCGTGATTAGTACGCCACCTAAACAACTCACTATCGCCATAGAGAACGCCGAGGGCTTCCGAGCGCAGGCATATTGGGACCCAATCGGCCAAGTATATACTTGCGGATACGGCCAAACCGGACACGGAATAGGTCCCAATACGGTTGTCACCCGCCAGCAGGCTACGCAATGGCTTATTGACGACGAAGATACGCTCATTAAGGAATTAAACGCTGCACTTCCTTGGGTAGCAAGTCTATCTGCGCCTAGGTTTGGCGCATTGACGGATGCTGCATATAATCTCGGAATTGCTGGCCTTCTGGCATTCCACGAGGCTCTGTCTGCCATGCAGGCGCAAGATTGGCGCGGAGCAGTACACGGCTTTGATGCTTCTCTATGGGACAAGCAAGTTCGTAATCGTGTCAACACCATAACATATATGATTTACTATGACACATGGGTCGAGAATTATCTCGATGCCGCACAGACGGCGGCTATTGAGGCGATTTGACGCACTTCGTTCTAACCATCCTTTTACATTGGCACTTAGCTATTGTGCCAATTTTCCCTCCAAAATTGTCCAATATCCACGATGCACAGTTGACCGTTTCTTACGCGCCGCGATGGAAGCACATATTCGCCACTCAGGAATTGGAGCAGCCGGACGGCGGGATGGTGATATTTAGGCACGGTTTTTAATGGAGCGAGGGTCTGGAATCGAACCAGAGAAATGCGACTGGGAACGCCGCCGTTTTCCCACTAAACTACCCAAGCAAAACAAATAGTATCACAAACCTCATACTGATGCAACACTAGTCCTTCCCCCAAATTCCTAGTAGCCTATTTCTTTCCTTAGCCGGAGGATAAGCCATGTCAAGAGCCGCGTTTTGTTTATCGGGATCAGGAACATTAGCGCCATTACACGTAGGAGCTATGGCAGCCTTCTACGACCGTGGTATCCGCCCCAACTTCCTGGTGGGTACAAGTGGCGGATCAATCGTTGCTGGACTTCTGGCACTAGGCTACACACCCCATGATTTACGTGCCATTATGCTTGAAGCAAATTTCGCAAAGTTAATCCCTTACAACGAATGGATGGTTCCTTTCCGGCACTATCTGGCGAGCAACAAAAACGTCATTGCGTGGCTTACAGAATTGACGCATGGGCAAGCCATGATGGATTGCAAAATCCCCTTCGCAGCCGTAGCCACGGACCTGTACTCAATGTCCAGTGTGGCGCACTCCACCTTGAATAAAGACGATTCACATATGCCGGTGTATCAGGCGATAGTTGCGAGTATGAGCATCCCGGATATTTTTCCAATGTGGAAGGGACGTTTTGTTGATGGTGGAACTGCCATGAATTTGCCGGTGGCACATTTACCGAACGGACCATCCTACGCGCTCCGAGTAACAGAACGTACAAAAACAGGGCCAATAACTAGCTGGATTGATGAGCAAGAAAGAATACTTGATGTTATGCTTACAGCCAATGAGCAGGAGTCAGTCATACTGGCAAAGGCAAGAGATATTCCTGTGATCAACTTACCGGCTGGAAATTTAGGATTTTTGGATCGCTCGATGTCTAAAAAGCAGAAGTCGGTACTGTACGCGGCGGGCTATAACGCTGTGGTGCAGCATTTGGCTAAGGCGGCTTGAGTGTGGTAGAATCCCTTTAGGTTACGGAGGAAATTATGACAACTAAAGGAATCCGCAAGGACAGGCTTGATTCCTCCTTTTTTGAGCCTGGAGAGTACGGGAAGCGCAGTGATGGTAATTTCTACGGTTGTGCTCCAGGTGATGAAGACATGATGTGTAATTTAGGTGGACACAACATCATAGAACACGACGATGGAACTATTACCGTTTCGCCGTCCATCCTTATCACGACCGGACCTAAAACCTGTAGAAAGCAGTGGCATGGGTATTTGGAAAAAGGCGTATGGAGAGATGCCCCATGACCACATCGAAGGACACGAACCCAAAAGACGCTATAGCCAACGGTAAAATCCCCATGCACCTATGGCCTGCAACAGCAACCGCTATGGGCGCTATTGGCTTGCTAGATGGTAGGTCCAAATACGGACAGAATAATTGGAGAGAAGCTGGTGTCCGTGCTTCAGTCTATGTCTCGGCCTGCCAACGCCATCTTGCAGCTTGGTTCGAGGGCGAAGATTCCGATCCAGATTCCCAGCTCCCACATCTAGCCCACGCCCTAGCGTGCCTAGCCATACTTGTGGACGCTCAGGCGGCTGATAAACTCACCGATGACCGCCAATACCCCGGAGGCTACCGCAAACTCATGAATGAACTCACGCCACTGGTGGCAATGGTAAATGAGAAATATGCTGACAAACCGGAGCCTAAACATTATGATAAACTCACAAGCAACTGAACCCCTTTGGTACTTGGCAACCCCCTATTCCAAATATCCCGGTGGAATCGCCGGTGCGTACGAGTTGGCTTGCAAACAATCCGCGCTACTTATTTCCAATGGTATTCACGTTTTTTCACCTATCGCACATTCACACGGCATTGCAATGCACGGAGAACTTGATCCATTGTCCCACGAACTCTGGTTAGCGATGGATAGAACATATATGGACTTGTGTGTAGGATGTATTTTCCTGCTCGCTGAATCTTGGGAATTTTCTTATGGGATGGAGCAAGAAAAGATGTATTTTGAACAAAAGAACAAGCCTGTTATAAAAATGCTCCCAAACCTTGTGCCAGAACACTTTTTGTCTTATTCTCCAAACACCGGGGCACCCCCTCTTGAGTGAAGAGCCATGACAAAAATTACGGAAGCCCACAAAGAGTTTGCTACAGAAACCCAATGTAAATACATCGACGCGGTACTAGAACACGGCTCCTATCGAGCTGCGGCAAGAGCATTGGGAGTCCATAAAAATACCATTGGCTCGGCTATGGATGCGGTACTCAGAAAAGCGGCTTCTCGTGGATTCTCCCCGGAACACGACTATAAAAGGCCCGTACCAGAACCATTCATTGTTCGGGGGGTATCGTCGTACTACAATAAAGATGGTGATTTAGCAGGCCAATGGGTAAAGTCCAAATTAGACGATCAAAAATTCACAGAACATGTCAAAGCCGCGATTGAAGAACTCAGCCGAGAAATACCCAGAGCGCTTCCCGTAGAAAAACCTTCCCACACCTATGAGCACTTGTGTAACCTATACACCTTCACTGATTGCCATGTAGGGCTGTTATCATGGCCGAAGGAAACCGGCGACGACTGGAATCTGGAAATAGCGGAGCAAGTGCTTACCGATGCCTTCCGGCACATGGTAGCCTCATCCCCGAAAGCGCACACGGCCATTGTCAACCAGTTGGGTGACTATCTGCACTTCGATGGCCTCGACGCTGTTACCCCTACCAGTCGCAACTTGTTGGACGTAGATGGGCGCTTCTCCAATGTAGTTAGAGTAGCTGTACGCATCCTCCGTGCCATCATAGATGAGGCACTGGTACATCATGATATTGTACAGGTTATCATGGCGGAAGGGAACCACGATATGTCCTCTAGCGTCTGGCTGCGCCATCTCTTTGCGCTCCTGTACGAAAACGAACCGCGTGTCATCGTCAACGAATCCGAACTCCCCTACTACGCCATACAGCACGGTGTCTGCATGTTGGGTTTCCATCACGGACATTTGACCAAGAAAGAAAACCTACCGGCAATCTTCGCCGCTGAATACAGGGCCATGTGGGGCGAAACCACGAAAGCCTATATCCACACAGGGCACATGCACCACATTGACGAAAAGGAATACAACGGAGCCAAGGTGATCCAGCACGCTACCATGGCCGCTAGGGACTCCTACGCTGCTCGTCACGGATACCTGGCGGATAGGCAGATTACCGCAATCACGTACCACTCAACCTATGGTGAAGTGGGCCGGAGTACAGTCTACCCGGAGATGTTGGCATGACAGATGTGCTCGATATTGCGTCTGAAAACGAGGAACGGTACACAGAAAAGGCTCGCCAGTTCCGAAAGCCAGAAGGCCCGAAGGCCACTGGGAAGTGTTTGTGGTGTGGGGAAGTACTAGGTGATGGGCGGAGGTGGTGTACGGTAGACTGTAGAGACATGTGGTCTAGGTTAAATACAACCCGCGCACCGTGATAATATCCTTCATCAACACTTCCTCCGGCTGCTTCCATAACCATTCCACCAATGGAATAGAAAGATCATCCATAGGGCAATTCTTGAAGTGCTCCCATCCTCTACTGTAAGGCGTTCCTTTCTCCTTTGCTCTAAGCATCTTGTCCTTCACAGAACGAGCGTCTTTCCAGAAGGAATAGAACGACGTCTTTACTTTAGCACGTTTGCCATTGGCGTCGATGAGGACAAAACCTTCAATCTGCTTATTGTCATTGGTAGCAAATGCCGACATCAAATCTTCTGGGCTATCAACTATACTTTCAGTTTGAACGCGGCTATACGGCCAACTGTCAAACGGAACTTTTTCAAAATCTTCCTGGCACTTCACAGCAGCCAATAGCGCCAAGTCTTTCTCGTTGTATTCAATCATGTGGGGATCGTTAATCGGGTCAATAACCTCAAACACGAGACACACGTTCTTTTCGGACATTTCCTGCTTCACACGGTCAATTTCAAAATCGCGCATGTCCTCATAGAAAATGTCTCTAAACCACCCAGTAAAGTCGCTCGTTGGGCTGGTCTTTGACGTAAAGAACAGTTCCCCGTTGTGCAATCCCAGAAGCCCTAGAAATCCATTCTCCTTCACCTGCAACCGCACTGGATATGCAAACTTGTGTGCCTGGTTCGGATCGAAATAGAAGAACTTGTCGAATCCACGAGCGATGATCGTGTTACCACACAGAAACAATCCACGTGCGCGAGTCGCGTAGGTATCCCATTCTTTCTTTCCAGTAAACGCCGTTTCACGCACATGCGAAAACGAAAGCACATCTCCATAAACCTTTTCCCGTACATGCGGGTCTGCTCGCAGACGTTCTATAAGCGACTTTTGCTCTTTGGGCTTGCGAAATGGATTAGCAGGACAAGGCGTATCGTTCTTGAAATACCGAGGATGCCAGCCGTCTTTATCCAAGGTAATCACGCGCAACGCGCCGCCAAACTCAACTTGTCCTTCCAAGTTAAAGCTACGTGTGTATTCATCAATCACAATGTCGCTCTTATTCCGGTGCCCATGAACCTGATACACTTCGCCAATGGTGTTCTCCATCCACGCCTTGTCTATGTTGAACTCGTATCCTCCGACACCATGCGACATTTGCCGAGTAGAGATGAACGGAAGCGGCACTTTATCCGTGGACAGTCCAGCGTGCGTAACGTAAATTCGCTTGTCTCTGTAACCAATAAACAAACACTCTTTGAACTTAGCACAAAACGCACGAGTTTCTTCCTTGTCTATGCCCGCGTCCTCCAGTTGTGGACGAGTCTTGGATTCAAACTCTTTGCTGAATGAATCACGCCCATGCGCCCATCGACGCAAGTGTTCTTCGTGGTTGCCTTCCAGATAGATGAAACCCGGCATATCCAACAAAATATCCAGCACCTCATCATTCTGTGGACCACGATCCAGATAATCTCCAACGAATACCACTAGCTCATTAGTGAACACAGTGTTAAGAAACTCCTTCAACGGTCCTACACACCCTTGAATATCGCCGACAAAGTGGATACGTTCGTAGTCATCGGCAACAAATTCTTCTTGGTAAATACTAAAATCCTGCGGCGCAACAACCTTGTATTCTTTCGGAATCACCGACGTTTGCAGTTGCTCGTGCATACGCTCAATCACTTCGTCTGGTACTTTCTTAAAGTCGACTCGGCGCATATTCCGACTAAGGCATGTGTCCAAGTCAACGTGTGAAAAGTCTACGCACACCAAGCGATAGTGATACTGCTTCGCCAACTGGACGTACTTGTTGAGCGCCTTTTCCGTCGTGTGCGTAGCGTCGATCACCGTGTAATGACCGTCTTTCATACGGGATTCCAGCGTCTCCATCACCATCTTCCACACGACTTTGTTCGCATCTTGCGAGATAGCCAAATCGCCGTTTTCCAAAAGTACGGGGGCGGAGTACATCAATCGAATAGCGTCCGGCGAAATTGTGTACGCGCTGAGTTCTTGATCCTCAATCCATGAGGACTTTCCGCAAGCGGGGACGCCGCGTGTTACTACTAGGGTTCTCATTTTCTTGACCCCTCCGCCTCAAACGCCTTCTCAATGACGTTTTCAAGCGATAGGCCCCAGTACGTCTTTTTTCCAACACGGAGCATATAATCCATCGTGGCGTCATCCTGAAACAAAGAAACCGTCTCGTCGCTTCCGTTCTGAACATAGCCCATTAACTTTCTGAGGCTTTCGAGAGTTTGTACCGCTTTGCGAGCGGTTAGGAGTTCTAGGGCCATTTCCTGCACTTCTGGATCACCCCAAAACATTTCTCCTGCATCTACGATTTCGTGTAGCAGTTCGTCGGTGACAGTCATTTCTCAATCCTCCTCTTTCTCAGGAACGCACAACCAATATTCCGTCTTTTCGTTTTTACGATCCCAAGACGGATTCCCTATTTCCCAAGTGGTTTCCATCTTAAACAACGGAATGGACTGAAACTTAAAACCATATTCCGTCATCATGCGGCCATGTGTTCCACAACCTTCCATCCAAGTGCCATCTGGATCAGAAAATGAGGAAAACACAGCCAAATCATCTTTGTGCTTAATACGTATGCAGGCAATTACTTCTGCTGATGTGGCTATATACTTCACGATAGTTCTCCTTTTATCACATCCAGCAAATGACAAGCCCACAACTTAGTAAACCGCCCATAAGCCACATTCTGCCTCACAATCTCGATCTCTTTTCGCAGAAACGCTTGGCGCTTGGCTGACGTTTTGCACTGTGATGCTATGTGATGTAACGTCGCTTGGTTTAGGGGTTGGCGTAGCATGTCTTAATCCTCCAGCCCATTCGCTAACTTGAAACGCTCGACCGCAACAAACACAAGAAAGATAGCCTCAGAGAAAAGTTCACTGTTCGCGTGTGATCCGTTTGCAAGGCCGCGATAAAAAGCACATGCTTCTACGTATTTAGACCCTTCCCGTGATTCTTCCCATGTTCTGCAAATGTTTTCCTGTACATAAGCTGGCAAGTTCTCTATCTCGCTTTCCATTGTAGTGCTCCTTTCTTGAATGTGCCCCTATAGTACCACCCAGAGGCACACCTGTCAACACATATCAACCACCGAACTCGTAGCCCATACCAGCCGTCACAGCCACATGCCCATACAAACCACTTCCACCAGACACACCGACATTAGCGTCGAGGCTGCTTGGTAATCTGGTACGTCCCCCGTATGCCTGTAGCGAACTGCCCATCGTAGGTTCCCTCTTGTACGCCAATGTACGCGTGTCCCACCGGCAAGAACGGTGCTGGCGGCATAGCTAAAGCCGCCGCAATACCAGACGCGGCGTACTGCTCCGAGTTGATCTGCGCCTGGTTGGCCGCACCTTGGGCGAAGTTCTCTGCGTTGGACTGTGCCTGCTGCGCGTAACCCTGAGCGTTTGCATTGGCCTGCTGGTAGGACTGGTTGGTGTATGCTTCGCTGTTACTTTGGGCTGCATTAGCGTCCGTTTGTGCCGTCGTGCTCGCATAGGACTCACTGTTACTCTGTGCCACATTAGCCATGACCTGCGCGTCGGCATTTGCGGATACCAAGGTAGTCTTGTCACCTGCTATGGAGAACTGATTGGCCTGAGCCAAGGTAGCCTTGTCCCCGTTTGCAGAAGTCTGGTTAGCCAAGGCCAACGTGGTTTTGTCACCAGCGGTAGCGAATCCCTCGGAATTGCTTTGCGCTGTATTGGTATAACTGTTTGCAGAAGCCAAGGTGGCAGCGTCCCCCTTTGCCGATGAACTAAGTGCCGAACTAAGTGCTCCGTTTGCGTCCGTCTGGGCTTGCGCCAGCGTGCTTTGCGTCTGCTTGGCCATCTCCGCGTCCTGCTCGCTGTCAGCAGCCTTTATTGAAACGTCGGCATTTGAGTTAGCCTCACCGAGAATGCCGTTTACCGCTTGGTTCGTGTAGTCCTTGGCGTTGGTAAAGTCGGTATTGACGTTTGTTTGCAGAACTTGCTCGTCAAGAATTGCATTCGAGGCTTCGGTTTTCGTCTGCGCCATTTCTGGGATTGCTTGTTGAATCCAGTTGTAGGCATCCTGTGCCGTATTGGATGCAGCAAAAGCCGACATAGGAACAAACAACAGTGCTATGATAATCAATTTCTTCATTGGTAAATTTCTCCGTAGGTTAGTTTGCAGGAATATGTTCTGCGTTGTACATCTGCTTGCTGTTTCGTGCGTCTTTCACAGAGGCATACATCACGTAGTCTTCGTCGGTCTTTAGCCAAGCAGTACCACTCCACCATTCCTTCTTGAGAAGGATATGATTCTTGGTTACAGGATGCACACGATTTGTTACGACACTACGACGGTTGCTGTATATTGCTTTCATTGGTTAAGTCTCCGTAAGTTAGTTAGTTGGTTTACGCCCCATCCACCATCCGTTTATTATTTTATGACATTAACAGCGTCGTTTTCATCGAGCGTAAAGCCAAGAGATTTTGGCAAGCCACCAATCATATCGCAACCGTCGCGTGTGAACATAGCCACGCTGAAATCATCGCACCTGACAATAACATAGGTGCTGTTTACTTCCACGTTCCATTTCCTTTTCAAAAACATCGTCTCCGGTTCGACCTCAACAAATTCGTTGCCATCTTTTTTGAACGCAATACCACCTTCAAAAATAGCGAAGTTTTCGGATTCTTCGATGAACTCAAAATAATCTGTGCTACCATTAACCGTGTACTTTTTGCCTTTTTCGAGCATAGCATCTTCTGTCAAGCACGATGAGGGATATGTCCACCATTCGCCGTCTGAAAAAGTGCATTTTACTTTCGTGTCCGTAAGCACTACTACCTCAGTAACTTTCTCTCCGCATCGGTATTCCATGCTATCGTCCCAACCTATTGAATAGTCAGATTCACACGCCTTTTTCACAAATTCCATATCGCTTTTAATACGCACGAGCAATCTCCTTAAATGAATGTTTCACAACCTCTTGCGCCACGTACAAATTACCCTGCTGATCTTCCGGCACGCGCAACGAATCAAGGTGATCCTGCAAAGCAAGCAGTTTGCAGTGATCTTTTTCAGCAACGGCTCCGATGACATACTTGAGCACTTTCAAAAGTTCGAGTTTGTCCATCACTCATCCTCCTTGATAAACACGCCATTGACCATCTTGCCTTTACGATCTTTGATTTGTCTCCAAGCAAGGTCAAGACAATATTCAAAATCAACGTGCATTTGGGCAGCAAGGATAATAAGCACTACCGTACAATCGCCAATTGCATCAAAGGCGTCGTCATGTTTGTCACGAGCAATAGCGGCAGCAAGTTCTCCAACTTCTTCTGTCAACTTCAGCATTTGCGCGTGCTTTGTAGCGCCATCAATCAAGTTACGATCACGCGCCCATTGCACTACATTCTTTACGTTATCCATTAGTTAGTCTCCTTCCTTAACGAAATCCCCATCGTCATTAAGCATATAAAAAACATCCGCCTCAATATCTTTGCCAGCGATAGCACAGCGAATGTGAACAATTTCTCCTTCATTATTCCTGTTCACCAGTACAATTGCACTTCCTTGGCAGGCTTTCGCTTTTCCATAAAAACCAGTAGAGACCGCTACTGAATGTTGCCCTTCTACGGTAGCCGCGCTCTGGTAGCCCGTATTGGTGGCCGCGCTCTGGTTGCCCGTATTGGTAGCCGCGCTCCGGTTGCCCGTATTGGTGGCCGCGCTCCAGTCGCCCGTATTGGTGGCCGCGCTCTGGTTGCCCGTATTGGTAGCCGCGCTCCGGTTGCCCGTATTGGTGGCCGCGCTCCAGTCGCCCGTATTGGTAGCCGCGCTCTGGTAGCCCGTATTGGTAGCCGCGCTCTGGTAGCCCGTATTGGTGGCCGCGCTCTGGTTGCCCGTATTGGTAGCCGCGCTCTGGTCGCCCGTATTGGTGGCCGCGCTCCGGTAGCCCGTATTGGTGGCCGCGCTCCGGTAGCCCGTATTGGTGGCCGCGCTCTGGTCGCCCGTGTTGGTAGCCGCGCTCTGGTAGCCCGTGTTGGTAGCCGCGCTCTGGTAGCCCGTGTTTGATTCGGTTTTTGTAGACGTTAACTGAGACATAATCCAATCTACGCTTTGCTGAACTAATTGAGGAATTTTGATCTCCGCCTTAATGGTAATTGACGCAGAAGCAATCTTCGTGTCACCAGAATGGCGCTTCGTTTCGCCGGACTGTTCAACGACGCAATACACACTATCAGCAGGTGCGTAATACGAAAATGCGTCAATGCCATACTCTACGGCGTGAAACCCTGACTCACACACTTTCACAACGCCGTCATGCGTATAAGTTTTTCCTACCTTAAACTGATAACCACGGCACTGAAGGTCCTTGTCAAAGCCTTTAATGCTAAAAATCTTATCTTTCATCTCAGTCTCCTTTCCCATTCAACAGTACCAAACCCTCTTCCGAAACATGCTCCCACGGTTCAATTTTCCAACCTGCTTTACGCAATGCGCCAAGTGTTACGCGAATCTTTTTTCCGCCTGGTAATGGTACTAGATAATTGCCGTTGTGGATGAGGGTGTATTTGACGTTACGTTTGGTGATAAATCCTAAATGGATCATGTTATGTTTCCTTTCGTTTGTCAGTAGGACCATTCTAACAAGTCACCAGCACAGCAGTCAACACATTTCTTAGGGGTTGCTCACAAAAAGATTCTATGGCACACTAGCCCAATGAATATAAAAAATATCATTGTTTCTATTGCACTTTGTGGATTCTCAGCCAGCCTGTCGAGCCTGCCGGTTCCACATATCACCATCCCAAAGCCTCACTTGGCAGGCATTCCTGAGTACGTCCAGATCGCCGCCAAAAAATCTGGGCTATCGCCGAAATTGATTGAGGCCGTTGTTCATGTTGAGAGCCGTGGAAAAGTTGACGCGGTAAGTAACGCCGGAGCGATTGGGCCAATGCAACTCATGCCAGCAACGGCGAAAATGCTGCACGTTAATCCGTGGAACGCAAAACAGAACGTCATAGGCGGGTCCGAGTATCTGGCACGACTGATTAAGCGGTTTGGTAGCCTCTGGTTAGCTCTGGAAGCATTTAACACAGGTCCTACAAACGTGGCAAATGGTAATGTTTGTCAGCAAGCTGTGAAATATGCAACAGATGTGATCCGCTTCGAGTCCGTGGAAAGCTAAGGCCGACAAATCTCCACGACAATCCACGAAGAAACCCGTGCTCGAAGCGGCAGCACGAAGAATTTGTCTTGCTCGCACACAACCGCATACGGACGGCCATTTTTCTTCGCTAGAAACCCGGCTTCTTCTATGGCAGCTATAGGATCGGTGAACGATTTAGCTATCAAACCAGTACACCACACGAAAATCGTCTACACATTCGTCTTTATCCTTTTGCGCGGAAGGCCCGTCCTTTAGGGCGTGGTAGTTCAATCTCCCTTCTCAACAAAAGTAGGCCGCCCCGTACTCTCGGACACGATTCCCTCAAGCAGAGCGTCGTCCTCCACCTTACGCAATTCCTTAAGAACTGGCACGGCGCTCCATTCAAAAGCATCCTGTATATTATCAGGAAGCGAGTCCCATATTTTGTCCAATGCGTCAGAGTCCACCTTGCGCGTGAGTTTGAACTGAATTTTGAGGCTGTCGTTCAAGTGGACTGTTCCTTCAGGAACGGTAGCTACATGGGTGAGCAGTTCATCTTCCACTTGCCGACGACGCGCTTGCATCAATTTTTCTTCGTGCTTCAAAGCAAGCCATTCCGCCGTAAGTAAATCTACCGGGTCTTTGTGTGTCATGCGTTTTACATTCGTCATATCAGTTCTCCTTTCCGTTTCAACAGTAATCCGGTTCACAAACGAACTGAACATACTCTTCGTACTCCTTCTCCAGGCGCTCGACATCTTTGGGCGTCAGCTTTTTTTCGAGCCACTTGGCTGGATAACCACGACGATCGAGTAATTCAAACTCAAAGTCCCCCCCTTCTGCTGGCCCATTCCATGATTCTGGAATGTATGGCGTGGCGTAGGTCACTTTTACTTTGCAGGGAATGCCAGAGACGCTGCTTTCAAAATCGTATGATTGCTTTCCCATTTTCGTGTGCTCCTGTTCAGTTGATGTATGTATCATAGCAACTGGTTACGGGGGCGTCAACACATTTCTTCACGCGCCATGCACAAAAATTATCAATGTCCACATCAACCAAACCACAGACGCTACAAGAAAAGCTCCTACAGAGACGGCGAGTAACAGGCCGAGTAACTTCACATTCCTTCTCCTTCCAGTTGAACAAGCTGCCATTCTACCTGCCGTCGCCGATACAGTCAACACAAATCTGCGTGTTGACGTGGGTGGCTGATGAGTGTAGACTTGGGCTGTCAAATCACGGATAGGAGAACGAGATGAGCAGAGAATGGAAGCCGGGAGATCGGTTTACACTGGAATTTGAGGTAACAGGATGGTCTGGGGAGTTGCTCGAATGCAAAACAATGAGCTCTGCTAGGCGCGCGTTTCCTTCATCGGATATGCAACACGCCAAACTCATTCAGCCCGCAACCCCGGAGCCGCAAAAGCTGGACGTGACGAAGCCTGTGCGTCGCATCTGGAGCGGCAATACAGGGCGCATTGTCGGCAAGACGCTTGATGGCAAAAAGCTGGTATTTGAGCATGATCTTGGGGGAATGTGTATCGGCCCCGAATCTGATTTTGAGAACATCCCAGAACCCAAGCGCACCTATGAGCAAATCGTGGAGCTTGTGCCGTTTTCTGATGGTATCAGAATAGTAAAGCCGGGCAATCCCTTCAAGTTTGTTGGCATCAAGTCCCGTGCCAAAATCAGCTACACCGAGGGCGAAGGTTGGAGCATTGCGGAGGTGGCATTATGAAACGCTACCACGTAAAAGATGGGTGCTGGGGTTATGAAGCGGACGATGGACTATGGGTAGATTACGACGACGCCATGGCCGAGATCAATGCTACACAAACCGCCTTGAGCCTCATGAATAAGACTGCGGAGGTCATGCACAAAGAGATCACCGCGCTCAAGGCCGAACTAGAAATCTGCAAGGAATTTTCTGGTGCTAGAGACGTGGCACTCAGAGCTAACGAGGAGGAAATCAGTATTCTCAAGGCCGAGATTGCCGCGCTGAAAGCGCCGCCCAAGATACTCAAAGCCGAGGAGGTGAAGGAGCCGGGGTGTTATTGGTGGCGGCGCGAAGAAAATACGGATTGGTCCGTACAAAATGTATATCTTCCAGGGGCAGGGAAGTTACTTGTTGGTCAATTCATCGGCCCCATTCCTAAACCGGAGGTGTGTGATGCAAATATGGATTTTAACACGCGAGATAAATGCCTATGACCAAGATGGAGAATATTTTGTGTCAGCATTTTCTCAGAAGCCTACTATTGCTCAGATCGAAAAGATATGTGGGTATAACGAGTTGGGTGCAACCCACGTACTTAACGGCGGCGGACGCCGGAACGCAGAGGAAGAGTGGTATAACTTACAAATGGTGGAGGGGTGACGTGATAAGCGACGAGCCGCACACAGAAGTTCAATTTAAGATAGAACTGAAAGCCCTGTTGAAAAAGTGGGAAGCGAAGTTGAGCGCTGAGGACCACTGGCAAGGATATGCCGAATGTGGGGAAGATGTGCGGATTACCGTAGAGTTGCCTTGGCCATTGGAAGATGTGGATCTAGGGTCGTATTTTGATGGAGAACCGGAAAATGATTAGCGACGAAGAAGTGCAAGCGTGTATTGCCTGCGACTGGAACGATAGCATTACGGAGATTGCCAAAGAACTCCTCGCATACCGAGAAGCCGAGCGCACTATCTGGCAGAACGCGCCGGAGTGGGCCAATTGGTTTGCGCGAGATGATGATGGGATGGAGCGGTTCTTTGCGGAAAAGCCATTGCCATCCGAATGGGGTTGGGTTCTGCCTGAGGACGCTTACGATAGTTTGCAGTCCCCAAGATTGACCGATAACTGGCAAACTACCCTACAGGAGCGTCCAAAATGAAATATCAAGTATGGTGCCCAGAGAACGGAGATACCGAGTCAGATAGCCGCACGTTTGAAGCGTTTGATTCTGAACTCGCCGCTGCTTATTGGGCGGACTGGCACGATGGCTACACTGCCGATTACACCATCGTAGGTGGTGCGGACGCTACGGTTTGCGTGCAAGATGCAGATGGCGCAATCCTGCAATTTACGGTAAGCGGTAGAATGGAACAGGCTTATAGCAGTCGGTTGGTGCGGGAATGACCGACTATCTATCAATACTAAAGCAGTTCCAAGCATGGCGTCGTGACGCTAGCGACAGCCAGAAAATCCCCATGCCGGACCCGAAGGAGATCGGGAAGGCTCTGGATTGGGCTATCAGGGAGTTGGAAAACACTCCAAAAAGAACCCCCTAGCCGCCTCCCACCCAAGCGCCACACCCACTACACATCCTAACTCTTTTGCGGCCAGCAGATATTCTTGCTGGCCGTCTTGCCATGTGGATTTTGTATGATCTCGGCGCTTGAGTTCGCATAAAAAAGTAGGGCTTCCAGGAACAACAATGTCCGGTGCTCCGGTTGTCATACCTTCCGCTTTCTGCATAATGGTTTGCGAATAGTGCCGCTTTCCTTCGTTGCGCGGATGCAGAGCGATTAACCCATAACTATGCGGATACTGCATTCGTATCCACTGGAAAAAAGTCACCTGTTCAGCGGTTTCGGTAGGACAGTTTCCGCGCCAGGAAGTATCTCCGTAGACAGGGATTTCAGGGTGCATTTTCAATTTTGGGTTCCTGTTCCTGTAAACCTGTACAAAATTGTACAGAGGATTTATCCGCACACGGTTGATAGACGGACATCGCCTGCAACTCGTGCCCATTGACGCTCAGTTGCGCCGGAGATCGTGCCAGAAGAATACGTCGGACTTCCTGATAGGGAGTGAACCGAGTTATCTCGGTATCTTCGTACCTTCTTAGCACGTTCAACGCAGCATTGTGGTCAGCCTGGAGCACATCCCCGTTCGCACGGTAAAACTTATCGGCCACACGCTTGCCTTCCAGCAAACCCGTAACCGAGTCCATTTGCGATGTATAGGCTGCATTCACCAGGCGATGTGTCGCCTGCCGCTGCGTACATACAGAGTCCAGGGCATCGGCGAGCACGCCTTTGGCCCATGCACTCATACGTCTGTTGTACCGCTTCCATACCTGCTTTTTGGTAATGGGAGCAGTTAAATCTTCTGAAATCACCACCGCCGCTTTATCCACAATCGCGTGAGCCGACTGGTAAGCTATCGTTCGTAACCGCTTATGGGCACGATCTTTGCGGCCATCCAGCTTGATACGTCCAAGATTGCAGCGTTTGATATTATCCGCCTTAGTAGTACGTCCCGCTTCTCTATGCTTCTTTTCCAAAGCGTAGAGCTTGTTTCGCGCTTTCCCCGTCGCTGACGCCTTATCGCTATATTCCGTCAGCACCTTCCCGAAGGCTTCCCCATGCGCAACGCCATCGGAATCCGTGAAGGCTTCTGTATAACCTTTGTCAATGCCCATCATTTTATCGCCACAAGGCCGCCCGTCACTTTTAGTCGCGGCGTAATGAATCTCTGTAAATCCATCCTTCACAATCACACGAAGATTCTTACCAGACAGATTGACGTTCTTTCCGCTGGACATGGTGGTCAGTCTGATCTGAGCGCCGTACTTCGCCGCGATATAAATGACAATTACCAGATAACCATCCACGACTTCCGTAGCGTATCTGTCCGACCGGACTATAAACTGATTGGCAACGGACGACTTCCCATGCCGGAAATGCTTGCGCATCTGGCGGTGCAAAAAATTTTCGGTGAGCCATTGGTCGTTACGCAGCAACGTATAAAGTCGTTTGCGTTCAGCCTCATCCCTAGTGCGAGCGGCAATAGCTTTGCGCACTTTTTGCATCGCAGCCGCCTTGTACAGTAGAATGTCGTTTACAATGTCCTTGGTGGTTTCATTGCGAATGGTACCGTCCACAGGAAGTCCGGAGTACAAACTGGCCGCCGAGATTTCCTTACGGATATCGTTAGCAGATTTGCCTACGGTTCCCAGAGCGCCATACCGCCGCCAGATGTCCGCCCGCACATACCCCATGGCTTTGCAGATCGTCCGCAAAGCGTCAGGAACATCAGCCTGTAATGTGCGGGTAACGGTGATCATTTTGCTATCTCCATATCTTCTGTTCCTAGCACCAGGCGTATGTCTGACTCCGTAAAGTATCTGTGTCCAGATGGAAACCGCTTGGCGACCAATTTGCCTTCACGCTCCCACCGTCGCACCGTCTGGGCTGACCGACCGATACGTTTTGCGAAATCGCCTATGCTGTATATTTTATCCATAATGAATAAGTATAATCACTTTTGAGCAGAAGTCAAGAGTCGGTTAATCGCTCCAATAATGGCTCGTTGTACGATTTTACACGCCAAAACTCGGTGCCTTGTGGACGGTATGCGGAAATAGTGGATGGCATATTGGCTTTTTCAATGTGCTTCATGAAGGTATCAATGTCAGGTGCCAATCTACCACGATATACGGCTCTACTCAAATCTGCCCATGCCTGTTGCGCTTGTGACGCGCTAGCCTTGTCCTGATACCATACCGAAAACTTGGCGCATTCTGTCACCCAATCCACCCGCAAAGACTCGTTTCCTTTCTGTGATACCCATTTCTGGGGACGCCATGACAGTACCTTGTCGCTGGTTGGGACGGATGGACTTTTCTTTATTTTCTTGTACTCTATCAACAACTTATCGTTAGGGTTCACCAATTCTGCGCGACATGATTCACACCGCCGAGCAGCAATGTCGTTTTCATGTTCGCACTCCGGGCAAATCTTTGGACTCCACCTATGAGCACACCGTTCATGGGTGCCGTCTCTGTTGATCTGTTCGTTTGTGCATCTCCTCCCGTAATGACTCGGCATAGGACCATACTCAGTTTCTATGCGATTACCCGCCAAGTCAAGGAAGTATCCATAATCGTCATGCGCGAACCCGTCCTCATTCTTTCGCATGGACACCATGTTTTCTCCGCCGCATACGGGGCACAAAATAGACACAGGTTCTCCACTAGACGGCGCTCGCGCCTTGACTTCAGGTGCAAATATATCTCCGTCCGGGAAATGCCTGCTGACATTTTCGGCATAATCGAGCAGCAAGCAATCTTGCTTCCCAGGACTCAACCGCAGCCCGCGCCCGATGATCTGTTGCAGTAACCCCGCAGATTCCGTTGCCCTTAGAATGGCAATTACGTCTACGTGAGGCGCGTCAAATCCTGTTGTATATACAGCCACATTCACCAGATATTTGAGCTTTTGCGCCAGGAACTCGCGGAGGATGCGTTCACGATCCGCTTTTTTGGTGTCTCCCGTAACCACTGCTGACAAGTGCGGTGGCAGGCTCGCCATGCACTCATGCGCGTGCGCCACGGTGGACGCATAGATAATCACACCACGTCGCGGAATACTGTGCTCCACAACGTCCGCGATAATGGCGGAGGTCTTCCTACCATGACCCTCAAACGCACGCTCTATGTCTTGCGCGTCGTACTTCCCCATTCTGTTTAGAACCAGTCCAGACGTGTCGTATCCTTCCGCGTGCGCAGGGTCCGCATGAATGGGAGACAAATAACCCATTTCTATCAGTTCACGCGCTTGGATTTGATAAATGAGCGTGTGGAAATACGGATTGATCGTCTCCTCAACGACTTTCCCGTCTGGTGTGTGTCCGTAGATATAGCCGGTTCCGGTGCGGTAGGGGGTGGCCGAAAGCCCAAGCACCCTCAATCGCTTATTTTTTGCGCGTATTTTTTCTATAATGTTCTTTATTGTTGGAGTGATCGAATGGCATTCATCAACCATCACTAATCCAAACTTGTCTCCAAAGCGTTCTATGGAATTATTGACGCTAACCGGAGTTCCGAAAACAACTGGATAGCGTAAAGACTTTGAAATACTGGCGCAAAATACAGAGGACTTAAATCCTAGTTTTGTAAATTTGTCTCTATCTTGTTCTACTAATTCCTTTGACGGAGCTAAATTTAATATATGCTTTCCTTTTGATAATTCAAAGAATTGTCTTGATATTTCTGCAAGTACTAAAGATTTCCCTGACCCGGTGGCAAGCTCCATAACTGCTGGGTCTACCGTTTTTTTTATCCACGATATACCAGCCTCCACCGCATCTTTTTGGTAGGGTCTTAATTCCACTTATTTTTCCAATTCCGCCAATTCTTTCCGCAATTGCTCCAGCCGCTTCGCCTTGCGCTCCGCTTCTAACGCCGCCTGCTCATCTCTGTATATCTGCGCTTCGGCTGGAGACAGCAAGTTGTGGTAGAACAACTCATTACGCAGCAGTTTGCGGCCCATTGAAAAATCAACATCATCGTTAAACGCTTGCGCCTCTATCACAAAATATGAACCATCTGTAAAAACTAGCAGGACCATATCGCCATCTTCTTTAATACTGTGCATTGTCCTGCCGCTCACAGTCGCATTGTGCGCAGCTTCTGGGGTCCCAGCGCGGGTGCCAGATAGCCGCTTGCATATCTCGAACAATATTGGATCACGAGAATCTATTCCTTGAGCAACAAGTTCATCCATCGTCATATTTTCTGCTAACATTTTTTGTTGCTCCTTTCTATAAGGAAGATAAAAACTGCAACATATCCGTTCGTTGCGTTGCTTGTTTCAGCGCAGGCCCATAAGCATACACCGACAATGCACCGCCGCCTCTTCGTCGCACAGAATGTATTACGTTCTTTTTTACAAGCCGCTGAAGTGCAGATGTGGCAACTAATGGTGGTATATCAAAAAACTCTTGCAAATCGTTGCGCGATACCAATCCGCATTCACGGATAAACGGTATTGCTGTGGATGCGGAGAATGTGTGTTTAGCCATTTTTTATCAACCAATACTCACTTGCCTTCCCGCGATATGGTTCAACATCCGCGTTTGGCAGCAGGTCCTTTACGAGTTTGGCATAGGCTACAGCGCCTTTCTTCTCCACCTTGGACACGGTGTAGATGCCTATTCTGTCTTTGTCGCCGCGTGCTAACGCTACCAGGTTTGCTTTCGCGGTTTCAAACTCCTCTTCTGCTTCTTCCTTTTTCAATAACGCCGCTGCATAGGCTAATGACTCAGGGCATTCCGGCATGTCTATGGGTTGATCTCGTATGGCGACGAACTCTTCCCATATTTGATGCAGGATCGGTAGGTATTTATTGATCCAGCCCATGTCCAGTTGCACTGGTGTTAGGTGATACGTGCGCGGATTCCATTGCAGGAAGTTGCACATGGGGCGCTTGGCGCAAAACATCTGTATCTGCATTTGCGCGTGATAATGGAGTTGTTCTTCAACACTTTTGAACGTAGGGTTTTCTTCGTTACGCAATCCGTAAGGACACTTGATTTCCAGTATTTCGTCGTCTTCTACCAGCGCGTCAGGCGACGCTCCCAGCCAATCTTCAAACGGGATAAATGGCGCGTCCACCACGGTAAGTTGTGGATGGTCACACTCAAAAGCGAACCGCGCATTGCCTTCGTTGGCGTTCCCGTAATTGGTGGCGATGTTTCCTTCAAACTCTGAGGGCAAGCCCTGCCAATCCAGTATCATGGCGCGAATAGCCTCTGTTTTTGTTCGGTGCGGATTCATCCCAAGCAATGCACCGACATTGCTCGCCGTAATACGCCCACGACGTTGAGCGAACCATTCTGGGGTTCTTTGTTCAGACATAGTTTATTTCCTTTATAGAGATAGCCCAGCCATAGCTGGGCTTTGGTGTATATTCTCAGAACGGAATATCATCATCAAAATCTTCAGCAGGAGGCGGAGCAGCCCGCTGTTTCGGCTTTGTTGCTGGCGCTGGGGCAGTTGTTGTCCCCTTCCGCATTGGGGCCACTGCGTTGACCCAGTTGCCGGATATTTCCTTACCTGTTTGATTATCTACCGTTTCCCACACCATCACCGTGATGTACATGGGCTTTGCCAGAAGCGCCGCACGAATGCTATCTCCAGTGGGTTCAACGCGGGCTTTCATGAGCGCACCTCCGCAGTTGGCGTCGATGGCAGCCAACATGCGCTTGGCCTTTTCCGCTTTCTTTGCGTCATCGGAAAATACGTGAATTTTTTGAAATACCACGCGATTCTTGTACTCGCCGTCCAGTACACCCCATTGCAGTTTGATGAAGTCGCCATCGCGCTCGGTATTCTCGATCTTGGCGTCTTTGATCGCGGCGATAAGTTGCGTTCCCGCAGGGATGGGTTCAAAGTTTCCGCCTCCCGCTTCAAACTCGCCAGTGGCGGAAATCGGTTCTTCGGTATCCCAGAAATTATCCATTGCTCTTCACTCCTTGTAACGAAGGTATATATTCAATCAAAGGGTTCACGCCTTCTTCCATGGGAATGTCGGACGTAATCCCATAACGGTTTTTACTGACGTTGTTGGCTGTGGCGTAGGTGACAAGCAGCCGCGCACCTGTACTGACAGCCTGTTTTCTGTCACCTTCCCCGCGTGTGAACGTCTGGAGCTTGATGAACCCCACGACATCGCTGTCGTCCACATAGGGAGCAACGCTTTTCTTGCCGAGTCGCAGCCCATAACGAGTATAGGGGTCCTGGTCCGGCAGTTCAATCGTTTCGGTGTCGGCATGGGCGATAAATACGATGTGCATTTTCGCCCGTTCGTTCAGGACGCCTGCCGCCTTGCGAACACGCTGGTGAAGCCCCGCCACCGCACTGAGTCCAGCGCCATAGCCGCCCATCGCCTGATTGATGCTGCGGGGGTTTTTGGGGTCTTCCTCGATGATCTGCGCGATGAACATGCGCTCCAGTGCGGTTATACTGTCAATTACGAGTGTTTTGTAGTCGTGTTTCTCCTTGATGAGCGCCATCATCTGCTCCCATAAGGTTTCCGTGTTGGGGAGCAGCGGAAAAGCGTCCGGCCTGCGTTCAGCGGGTATGGCTTGCATACCGTCCTCGGCCCTGATGAATATGGGCTTTGGGAACAATGCCGCCAGTGAGGTTTTGCCCATGCCGCTATCACCGCATAAAGTGATAATGACGGGGCGGTCGTGTGGTTTACTGATACCATCCATGATGGATGGGGTTTGGGTTGCCATCGTAATCTCCTTTTCTCGCTCAACCTGTACCAATGATACCGCTCTTTAGATTTTGATGCAACACTTTTTTTAACCTGCGTTTTGTGGCATACTTCATCATCATCTATTCATAACGAGCCATCTATGCCAAACGAGCCTTGTAAATCCTGTAAAAACTTCAAGCCGCTGCCTGATTCGCCGTTTGGTGTTTGTATCGTAAAGGGACGCCGAGGCAAGCCGCTGATGGTGTCCCCAGAGGCACGGCCAGTTTGCCAAGAATTTACACCTAGTGGAGCATTATCATGACGTTGTCATACGAAGAAATACAACACCAGCAGCGCACGTCACTCGCCGACTTGATAGCTTGGGCAGGCACCCCTTCCAGGCTCGCCATGTTGTATGGATACACGCCGCCGACGGTGTGGTTTTGGACCAAGCATGGGCGCATCTCCAAGGAGGGCGCGTTGCGTGCGTCGGAGATCACGGGCGGGTTGTTCACGTTCGCGCAGTTGCGGCCAGACCTTGCCGAAAAGGCAGCGCATAAGCAATGCGCCCAGTAGAACGCCTGCTAGCCGTCCTTGACAAGGTGCGGAATCGCGGGGATTCTTCGTGGATGGCCTGTTGCCCGGCGCACAATGACAAGAACCCCTCACTGAGCATCAAGGAAACCAAAGACGGCGACGTTCTGTTACACTGCTTCGCAGGTTGCGGCGTGGATGACGTGGTGGCCGCGCTTGGATTGGAGATGAGCGATCTTTTCAGCAAGCAGGCAATCATGGTGTCTTCTACGCATAACACGTTCACAGCGGAAGATGTGCTTGTGGCGTTAGTGGATGATCTCAACGATCTTTGCAGCAACGCTATTGATCCCCAAACGGCGCGTGCCCACTTTCTGGAAGCACTTGAATTTATAAAAGGATTATCTTAAAGATGGAAATCCCAGAAGTGGACAAATTCGTAGAAAAAAACCGTGCCGCCGTTGCTCGGCAACGCGCCAAAAACGAGGATACGTGGAGGAAACTCAGAGAATCCGCACAACCGGAACCGGAACAATGGGCACCGGGGGTTTTTGATCGGAAACAGGGTGGTGTTGTTGATCTTCTATCCCCGCCTGGCCTGGTCGGAGAAGTCTGCGACTGGATCAACGCGCAGTGCCGGTATCCGCGTCCATCGTTAGCGGTTGCGGCGGCATTGACGGTTGTCGGCAACGCCGGTGGGTTACGGCACAAGGATATAAAGCACGGTGCTACCGGCAATCTTTTTTGTTTCTGCGTAGCGCCGTCCTCAACCGGCAAGGAAGCCATCGCGCAAGCGGTATATCAACTTATGCGTCCAGTGGGATTGATGAAAGCGGTACATGGCACGTTCAAGTCAGAACAGGAAGTGTACCGCAATTTAATCCGCAACCAGGCGGCTTATTACTGCGTAGACGAGTTCGGGTTGATGTTGGCCAAGGTCATCAATGCGTCCCAGCGTGGCGGCGCATCGTATTTGGAAGGATTGGTGGGGTTGATCATGAGCGCCTACAGCAAGGCTGACGGCATATTGACGGTGGCTGGCGACGTAAAAGAAGCGGTGCGGGAAGCGTTACTTAAAGAGATGGCGCAGATCAATGCGAAGATAGATCGGGAAGGAGAGTCAACAGAGGTGCTTGCCCGCAAGCAGGACATGGATCGTGACTTCGAGAAAGTAGACGATGGCATCACAGAGCCATTTTTGTCGTTGTTAGGGTTCACGACGCCGGTGACGTTTGACGGGCTTGTAACTTTTGAAACAGCCACCAACGGTTTTTTCTCGCGGGCGCTTATTTTTCGTGAATCAGAATCCAATCCTCCCCGCAGAGAGGATTTTTCAGCACCGCCCCTTCCCGCGCATTTAGAGGCCCGTCTACGCATGTTGTACGCCGGTGGGCACTCTGACACCTCTGGGAAGATTAGACGCATTGGCGACTTCGTGGACGTGACTACGACGCCAGAGGCTGATGCTTTACTCGACGATGTGTATTATTACTTTTACGAGAGGTCTGAAGTTCACAAGACGACGAGTTCGCTGGAAGCCATTACCAGGCGCGGTTTGGAGATGGTGGCGAAGCTGTCGTTTATACTCGCACTGGAAGATGGTGTGCGTACTGTAGAGCATGTGCGTTGGGCGTTTGAGTTCATGAAGGTGGAGATAGAAGCCAAGATCAAGATGGCGTACAGCGAGATGAACAAGGACAACAAGGATGCTTCCGTGAAGCTCAAGGCGCAGCAGGCTCGCATACTCGGCATTCTGTCCAAAAGTCCCACGAAACTTGGATTGATCGTCAATCGGTGCCGTGGGATGGAGAAGGCGGAGGTGTTGGCGGTGTTGGATTCTTTGGTGAAGGCGAAGCTCATCAGAGAGGATACGGAAGAACATGCGGTTACACACAGGCCATATCAGGTGTATTTGTTGGCTTCCTGATCCAACCGTTGACATATTTTTGATTCTGTGCAACAGTCTATATGTTGTATTTGCTCTTTAATTCTTTGATTCAATTCGGTCGATAGTAGGTCGATATTCGGTCGATAGTCACGCAAGTCATTGAATCTAAAGTCGATAGGCCGATAGGTCGATAGTCTAGTATCCCTTTCAAAACACCCCAAACGAACCCCTTTAACGGACCCCTCAGAAATCCATTCTGAAAGGGGTATCCACGTCTATTGACCTATCGACCTATTGACCCTTTTATATAGTATATATATATATATACTAATATATATATAATATATAATACAATAAGATAGAGCCAACCGAACGGTCAGTCGATAAATTGCTCGATAGTTTTGATATTACTAACGAGCGATAACGTTTTTGTTTTCAACGAGTTATATGTTTAACCGGACATGCAACCGGACGTGGACGTACAGTAAGTTGTTGATTATTTGTGGATTTATGGCGGACATTTAAGCGGCGTTGACGCCACAAGCCAACCGTGGCATACTTCATGTGCGGCTAGGGTCTATAGCCTGAACAGCGTCTAGTCAACGCCGCCGCATTTCATTCAGACTGCCTTTGACTACAGGAGTTATTCCATGAATGATATGCTGGAGTTTGCTTTCAAAGAAATTAAGGTTCGCGTTGTATGTAGCGAAGATGGTGGGATATGGTTCAACGCCAATGACGTATGCCTTGCTCTTGAGTATCTCAACCCCCGCAAGGCAATTTCTGATTATGTTGATCGCGGGGATTTAACAAAACGTGTAATCATTGATTTCCGAGGGCACACACAATACGCTAATCACATCAACGAGCGTGGCGTCTACTCATTGATCTTTGGCAGCACGAAGCCAGAGGCTAAGAGGTTCGAGCGATTCTTAATAAATAAGATTGCTCCTGTACTGCGTAATAAATGGCTATATAGATCTAGTAAAAAACAATGTGTTGACTACGCTACCACTTTTTGATAATATGTCAGTGTACAGTGATTACCTCATGGAGACTAAAGAGATGATAGAAGAAACAAAGGATAATGGGCTTGTTGGAAAGTGTTTTCATTCGCTTCTGAACGGAAAAGTGCATTGGCAAGGTACCATCCTTTCTTCACCAGAACCAGGATGGTACCTTGTCATGCTTTTTGAGTGGTTTTCTGGATCACCGAATGTTTGTCGCCTAGTACGATTTGAAGATATGCAAGATTGGCTCTTCTATCTTGATGACGAAATGATGAACTTTTCTTACGAGCATGGGGTTGCGCGAGAGGGTGGACCGTATAACAAAAAAGATGACTAACTACCAACCCTTGATTTCTGCTAAATAATGTGCTAAATAGAATTTGTCTAAATAGAGTCACGCAGGATTATGATCGGATGGAAAAGGAAATTGTGAACACAGGTTCCGTTATGTCCATGCAAGAGATCGAGGAATGCGGAAGACGTGGCTTGTCTTTTTCGCAAATAGCTGGGTTGATGGGCATTTCCAGTTCTGTGTTCAGCAATCAACGTAAACGACACCCAGAAGTCGAAGCTGCTTATTATCGTGGTAGAAGCCGCGGGATTTCCAAGGTGGCTGAAACTCTTTATGAAGCCGCAACTTCCGGCGAAGATATGGCTTCCACTCGGTTCTATCTTGAGAAAGTTGGTGGATGGAAAGAAAACGCAGCAGCCACAACTGGAAATGTCACGATCACCCAGAACAATGTCTATGTGGATAAAGTGGAAATGATTGTGTCCATGCAAAAACTCATTGCGGACAACGTTCCAGTTGAGGAATGGCCGAAGGAACTACAGGTGCTTGCTGGCGTGGAGGAATCTGAAAATGCCTAGAGGTGATGCTTCTATACGTTTTGAAAAAGACTACTATACGATTGGTGAGATGGCTGCTGTGTTGCAGATTCACGTTAACACTCTGCGAAAATGGGAACGCGATGGAAAGATTCCAGAGCCTCCTCGTAGTCGTGGTGGGTTACGGTTCTATCCCAAAGAGACATACGTTCCATACTTCCAGGTACGCGGTTACAAGATGCCGGGCATCCAGTTGGCCAATAAGCCAGCGCCGTTCAAGTTGCTGCCGCTAGGCTCCATAGACGTCTCTCTGTTCGACGAAGAGCGGGATGGGCATTTACTGCTAGCACTAGCGATCCACAAGGCCACTGAAGCAGTCCTTAACCACTTTGATGCGTTCATGGACAAGAGAAGTGTATGGAGGAGAGTTCCGAAAAATGGTGAGAGTGATGGTTGACAACAAGTAGTTGTTGGAATACACTTATAAAGTGGCTAGGTCCCTAGAACCGAACGGCGGAGTCATCTACCGCTTGCCACACACCGCTTAGATGCCTTAGATGGGGAACCTGAAATGATTGAAATACCTTTAACACAAAGCCAAGTAGCGCTTATTGACGATGAAGATTTTGAATTGGTCAGCCAATATAAGTGGTGTGCTCGATGGAACTCTAACACAAAATCTTATTACGCTGTAACAAATATCAGAAAATCTGATGGCACACGGACTACGTTGCAAATGCACCGTCTCATCATGGATGCTAAAAAAGGTGAAGATGTAGATCATATCAATCATGACACTTTAGACAACAGAAAATCTGAACTGCGTCTTTGCACACGTTCTGAAAATGGATGCAATCGCGGAGCGCAAGAAAATAACACCAGTGGATATAAGGGTGTATATTGGCATAAACTAATGGGGAAATGGTGTGCAGCTATAAAATTAAACGGGAAAAGAATCTACTTGGGGTACTTCGCAACAAAAGAGGAAGCATACGAGGCCTACTGTAAAGCTGCGTTAGAACGTCATGGTGAATTTTCAAAGGTTGTTTAATCGGTATTTGTACTAAAGGAAACCATAATGGAAAAAATCGTCGGAAAGTTTTGGGCGAAACAGGCAGAACAACGCATAGGACCATCGAAGATTGGCGCGATTCCTGACGTTTGTGCCAACATATCCGTTGGTATCTGTCGAGTTCTCAAAGCCAAGCGTGGCGTGAAGCTGGATCGAGGCGTAGTTCGGGTTGTTGGGCCGAACACTGAACAGGGATGTCGGGATATTGACGATGCTGTCGAGAAGTTGATTGGGCTGCTCAACAAGGGGAAGTATGACGGCCCTGAGCGGATTGAGGCGTCGCGTGTACTGGCTGGGGAACACAATTTGAAATGCCCACGGAAACGGTGGAACTTGTTTGGAATAGGTACCCCTGGGGTATAGGGCACCCATGTAGTTCAAGAAAATCCCAATTCAGATTTCTGCGGTTAATCCTCAAAGTAATACAAGTCCAGATTGGAGAGTTCTTCAGTATTTTCTTTGATCCATTGGCGAGCATCGGCCTCACTTCCGAATACTTTCTTGGCGGAAACCCACTTGAAGCCGGCAGGATCGTCTGTGGTTATTTCTTTTTTCACAGCGAGCCTGATCTTCCATGCAATTGTTTTCGTCTGCCAGTTCGGCGCGGAGATGTAGCCAACGACCTTCTTGTTGACCTTGATGTCGGTGTCTGGGTACGGCGTCCCAACTGCCCGTAATCCTGTTTCCTTCGGTTGCTTCTTGAATGTGAACTTCAACACGGTAATACTCCTTGTGTAACCCATATGCCCATTATACAGGGGTAGGGGTACGTTTTCAATAAACCGGATTCAAATTTCTACGGTTCTACCCGTACCCCACACCCTATGGGCGGGGGTGTCATTTTGCCGAAACCAGATTAAAAATTCTGGGGTTTTGGTTAGTTGGGGCGCTTGGTAAGTGATCTATTTATATCCGCTTCGCGCCATGTAGTAGAGCCAACGTAGTACTGCGTACCTTTTTCTCCTCGCCAGCGCCAGTAGCCGCCTTCTGCTTCAGTTCGCACTGGTTTAGTCGGCCAAGCATAAATATCCCCGTTGCTATCGTGTGCCACCCAATCATACCCCTCCGGTACTTGGTTCCAGTCGATGTCTAGCGCGGGTATTTCTTCACTGGTGGAGTTCGCCGTGGCCCACTGCCCGCAATAGTGCGCTGCCCATACGTCTACCCATATCGGGTATAAGGTGCAGTCGCCGTGATCGTCCTGCTCGTTATCATTTACGCGCTCGTAGTGCTTGCAGGTACTACAGACGTTCTTGCTCATTGTACTAGCTCCAGTTATGTGTGGGTTCCAAGTTTGTACATCTTCCGTGTTTGTACATTGTACGAGTTTGGACTGGTTCTAGGGAGTTACTGAGTCCAATTCTCATTTGCACATGGTTCTCATTCTCATTTGCAACCTTCATTCATCAGCCTTTTCTCATTTGCGTTTCTTGCCATCTTCCGCTTGCTCTGTTCCATTTTGCCACCTGTTAGCTAGGGTAGTACCACCCGCCTGTTTACCGTGCGCTACAGACAAAATAAAAGGCCATGACGTTTGATTCCTGTCATGGCCTTATGGTGCGCCCTGTTAGTGGCGCGGTATTTTGCCGGGTGTATCTCTTGCGTTTAGAGCCTGGTCTGTAAGCTATAAACGCAAAAAAAGCCTAGCCCCATGATTCTGGGAAGCTAGGCTATATTGTGCCCCTTGCTAGGGGCGTTATAGTGCCGTAAAGGACTACATTATATCAACATATTGCTTTTTATCATAGTCCCAAATTTGTAAATTTGCCTTGTCAATTTTGGCGTCTGTGCTGCGCGCAGCCTCTTTTAACGCCCCGTCCGTATCATGCGCTGCCACCATGATCCAGCCGAACGGACCTTTATACCTGTAGCTGATAAATCCAGGTATTGATAGTGGTTTATTCCATGGTTCGTATGGCATTGTTTTAGTCCTCCTCATTCATCAATTTTCCACAATGATCACAATAAATTGGATCATCAAAGTTTTCCACAATATCAACACCCGCAACATGCCACCCATCGCCCTTGTAACTTCTCGCAATCTGACGCAATTCTGACTTTACGCATTTATGACAGAGCATACCACCATCATCTGTCAATGCAATTTTTTCATATCTGCCTGGCCATGCGTATGGTTCCCGGATTATGTCCAGGCTAATCATTATAGCCTTGTCTTGTGCTACGCCTTTATATTGCATTGTCTTAATCCTCCCTCTGAAATTCGCGAATAGAACAACATATGCCGGAATCATGCGCCTGTATCGAGTAAATCCGCGCGGATTCCAAGTCCGCAAAATAGTAAATAATGCCATTATCAAGTCGCTTTAGCTGATAACGCGCCTTTTCCTTTGTAGTCATGCCTGTCTCAATCTCTAACATTTGCATGACTTTAATCCTCTTTAATAACGCCATTAAAGCGCAAGCGATCAATTACGCCATCATACCCCATTGCCTGTAATCCAGGCAGCCCGTGCCGTTCGTATAACTCTAAATCGCCTTTTAACAATGGGCGCGTTATAGGCTTTGTGGTGTCTATTGTTTCACTTTTGTATTGCTTGTTTTGCATATCCTGTATGTCTTCCCAGTCATAACCAAATATCTTTTCCATTGCCTTAATCCTCCGTTTTAACGCCAAGTAACGCGGCTATCTTTAACAGTTGCGACAAGCTGGCGTATTTATGGATATAGTCCACAATTCTACGCTTTACTTTCTTGACTTGTTCCTCTGTCATGATTGCACCTTGCCTATGCCATGCGTACAAAATGGTCCATTAGGTAATACAGAATAATGGATATGAACTTCCGCATAATCTGCGTTTAGTTCTTTTATCTCTTTTTTTATGCGCTTTGTAATTGCGCCACGGATATGCGCCGCGCTTTTGTTGGTGGAGTCATAACGTGATGTGGAAAAGTGGCATATTAGTTTGCCTCCTTTGTATATTTCCGCTTGTCCTTGCATCTTTTCCATTATGCACCTTCCTTCAGAAACTCGTTTATTGCTTTATATGTATGCTTAATCTCCAGAGCCTTGCATGTTCTCTGTATTCCTTTTCCGTCTTTGTTGGCGCTTCCGTTTTTAAACGCCGCCATCATCTTATAGGCTAACTCCTCTGGCGTATTCCAGCGGAAAACAGCTAAATACTCTGGATCATCCTTGAGATTATGATATTGTTTGATTAGTTCAGCCTTGAATATATCAACATTAGTTTGCATTTTATGCGTCCTTTCGTTATCGGGTCAATCTGCCCGCATATGGGGACTTGGTAAAATCCCCATAAGCTGACTTATGACTTTCCCCATTGCTCCGCTTGCTTGCGCGTGCCGTTTTGTGATGTCTCATAGAGATTGTCAAAGCTCAGATTTTCCGCTTTTTTGAATGTCAGCGCGTTATTGTGCCCATTACCATATGCAAACGGAAAAACCTTGACAATTTCCCCTGTCCCCGTGGAAATTATGCGCGTACTGCAATAAGTGTTGCCATTTACTTTGTCTAACCATTCCACAGAGTCCGCTATATATTTAATCATTTTCAATTCTCCACTATCAATACACGCTCAAACCCAAGCGCGTTTGCAATTGCTTCCAGCGCTTCCTTGATTGCACCATCGCCTACTCCAGAGATATTAGTGTCTAACGTAATTCCAGCGGAGCTAATGGCATCAGCAACAGCAGCACTTGCTTTATGATAACCGTATCCACCGGATTTTCCTTTTCCGCTGGTATATATACTGCCACAATTTACCCATATCGCAGCGTAAACCGTGGACGCACTTGCTGACCTGCCGCTATAACAGCGTACAGTGATAATTTCTTTTAATTCGTCTGTTATGGCGTTAAAAGTCTTTATAAGTTCCTTTTTATCGCCATAATTAACGGCATTGGATACTTGCTTGCCTATTGTTGCTTTCATAATAACCCCCATAAAATAAGGCCAATTAAGGCGCAACTAAACGCCGTTGTGCCGAACAAAATCAATCCGCGCTGTGACATACTCTATTAACCTCCTGCTTACTTGCACCCATCCCAAGCAAGTCAGACTTACAAAGGGCGGGCGACTTATGGATCTGTAAGGATTGCCGCGCTTTGCAAGCGTACCATGTATCCATTGTGGCCTTTGTGTCACAATCTTTGGGCATGGGGCAGCTTAATGATGCCATTAGTAGCATTGCGGTAATCATCTTAATGCACCTGTTCAGGGACAGCGTAGACAAGGCTAAATTCTGGCTTTACGCGCAACGCGTAGCCCTGACTTGCCAGCAAGTCGCGGATATATTCACAATCCTGGACGCTAAACGCCTCGGCGTCATAGATTGTGCCTGCTAACAGGTCCCGCGTTACTTCCATAACCTCTTGCGTTTTCATGATGTTTATCTCCATCCGTGTAACGAGTTAATGGACCTGTCCCGATTGCTATCGTGCAGGCCGTGATCCTGTTCTATTTGCTTAATGGTACGCTTTGGATTGCTTGGCAGTTTACTGATTAACCAGCAAGCGCCAGCGTATGCGGCTAATGTTATCAGTGTCACCTCGCCGTAAAAAGTCATGACAGCACCATAGCAATCGTATTGTTGAATGCTGGTTCCTTGGCAATCTTGGCCGCTTCTGCATTAGTTACGTATTGCCCGCTAAACACAATATGCCCTCTTTCTTCTGCAATAGAGAAAGCCTCTTGTAAACTGTAAGCCTTAACTAGGTAAGGTCTGTACCCGGATAAACGATATATAGACTTCTTAATCATGACAACCCCCATAATCCAGGCGCAAGCCCGGCAAAGTGGAAAAGTAGTAAAGAGCGCACAACCGTTATGAACATCCTAGCAAGGTGTGATGACAGATGCAAGTGTTTAAGCTCTCTTGTTCTATGAATGTTTCTATAGGTGCATTCAATAGTTCAATGGTTCAATGTGCTATTGTGGCACAGTTGTTGCTTTGTGTCATGGTTCTATTGCGTTTTTCCTTCTAAGGTTAGCCCTGAGTTAGCCCGTTATTGGTTATGTGACGCAATGTATTGATTGCATTGGTTTATATAGCTTAGACCCACTGACTAACAGTCTCACGGTCTATTTGATTATGGCACAGGTGTTGCTAGGTATAATGGAATGAGTCCAAAGGTGGACGGGTGCGGAGGTGAGGATGCGTCTAAGAATCATTCGCATATGAGGGGTTCGCCCCCTCGTTTAAATATTTCAATTTTCACATCACGTCAACACGCCATATATGACCCATTAACGCCCGTAAAGCACCATACATGACCAGTACCCCTTCCCAACCCGCCAAAAACTCCATGCCCCACGAACACGCTTGCTTTTTTATAAATTTTCCGCTAGAATGACTCGTCAACACTAGAGAAACGGAGGATACAATGAGATGGAAAAAGTAATAGGACGGCATTATGCAAAACCTGCCGTAGTCAAAACTACCGGATGGGAATCCCACTGGGATACAATCTCAGTGGGCGTTTGTCCTGTACTTCCCAATGCCAAGGGCGGACCAAAACTCGGCGCAGCTATAGTTCGTGTATCGGGTCCAAACACAGAAGAGGGCGTCGCAGAGATAAACAGGATAGCGGAACTGGTTGCAAAGAAGTTGGATGACGATGCGTATATGGGACCAAAAAAGTTAAGCACGGATTCTTATTATGTGGGGAACTTATAATGGAACACAAAACCGGCGATGTATTGGAGATAACGAATGACTCGTCAACACTGACCTACGAAACCGGCGACATAGTAGTCGAGCACGGCGATAACATGCCGATGGCGGTAGAATCCGTGAAGGGCGGCATGGTAACATGCAAGTGGTTCCAGAAAGACGCGGAAGGAAAATACATCATGAGATTGACTGGAACATTCTTACCGTCCGACTTGGATATGGTTCACAAGCACGTTAAGATGAACCTTCATAAGGGGCATACTATAGAGTTCATTGCAATCGTGGTGGTGATGGCGATAATCATGTGGATGTCATTTTAATGGACCACGCCATCCTAACCGAACTGCAACACGGCCCCAAGACCCTGGAGGAAATTTGTTTCAGGGTCCACATTAACCAATACGAAGCGTTGCATCTTCTGCAACAGTTGAACATGCGTGGTATAGTGAAGCCTATGCTGTTGGCGACTGGGGAGATATGGTATCTTGCACAGCCCTAAAACCCCGCTCCGACTTGCATAGCACCGCAAGTCCGTGGCAATGGTGGAACTCTACGCACATATCGTTCTTGATTTCTTCCCATAACTTCCACACTCCAAAATCAGGATTCTCAGGTACACAGATGTCGTGCAATAGGATCACGTCTGTGACTTTCGGTTCCCACGTCTCGAAGTCGTGTTTTACCGCTTCGTAGGTGTGCAGGCCGTCTATGTGGAGCAGGCTTATGTCGTCTTGAACAAGGGACGCGGCTGTGTCGAAAGGCATCCTGAGCAAAGCACTGTTGGGATATTGCCTATTCACACCCTGTACCATTTTCCATATACCGGCGTCGTAGAAACCCGCGTGCTCGTCGCCCGTCCAGGTATCTACGCCGTAGGCTTTTCCTCCTCGCATAGTTTCTACGATAGTGAAGTAACTATCGCCAGCGTGTACGCCAAGCTCTACAAATACCTCTGGCTGCAACGTGCGAATGAGCCTTTGCGCAAAGCCTCTGTGCCCCTTCCACGCGGATACGGAGGTTTCGTGTGCTGGTTGGTAGAGGAGGGGGAGTTCAGGGAGCATAAGTAAGTAACTCACTACCCAACTTAATTGACACTATAGCTCCCCAAATAACCAGAAAGTCAATCCAGAAGGTTCCTATTGGTGGTGTCATCAGAGCTACGGCCAACATCGCTATAAAAGCAGCAGCCCATCCAGAAAGTAGTACGAAGCCAGCGGCTCTTGCTAAGATTTTGGTTTTCATTTTAAGTCCTTAAGAGAAACTGGTTAGAAATGGTACTTCGGCGCAATCCACCAAATTTTAAGCCGTATCCACCACGACGGTTTTGTAGGGGTGCTCTTCACTTGTTCTACATCCTCAAAAACATATGGTGGCTCTGGCTCCGGCAGGTACGTCTCCATAAACCTCTCCTGCGCCCGCTTCTCTTCCTGCTCGTAGTCGCGGCCCACGAAGTCTAGGAGGCGAACGTCGTAGTAAGCATCCCCGAAGCCAACTACGTTGCCGTTGAGGTACAGGATTTCTACCAGTTCTACCTCTGGATCATCGTCGTTCTTACTGCGCACAAACCACAGTTCTCCGGTGTTCATTTTGCTAACTCCTCTGAAAAACAACAACAGCAGAAGGAAACGGCGCACTGTTCTTGCTACCACCAAACTTGAGCCGCCCACGAACAAACGTAATTACGCCTTTCATGGCGTAATCATGCCACCAAGCCGTATCTGTGCGAGCGGGAACTAAGCATACGACGGTTGCTCCGTGCAGACTGCTCTCGTAGGCTTTATTCATCCACTTACCTATTTCTCTGCCATAGGGAGGGTTCATCCAGCAAACCCCATGCCATTCTTTGCTTAATCCGTTGTCTTCTGGTGAATAGAACTTGGCACATAGCGCATTTTCAGCAGTGGCGCATACGTCTACATCAAAATGATAGACAGCGTTGTAGTCGTCAAAGAAAGCCTGTGGTGTTGACCACATATCGGTATTACTGGTAAGTAGTCCTTGGTTAATTGGCATTATCGTTTCCCCTAATGAATTAAGTGCCCATTTTAAGTCCGGGCCAGACTACCGCTTCAATCAGGGAAAGGATAGGCCCAACCAGCGGTTGCCGGTGTTACGCACTGACCGGCTTGCGTACTGCTGCACTACGAACCTGTCAAAGCCGCCCAACTCACCGGCACAATGGGCGCAATCGCCTCACTAATTGCGTGCGCGTAGTCCTGAATCTCCACCTGTGCGTGCGGGTCAGAGCGGAGATTGTAAATCCGAGCATACGCCGCTAGGCTGCCCGTTTCAATAAACTCCGTCATCATGGATTGTGGTAGGACAGCACGGGCTTGTTCGGGGCAGACGCCGCGAGCAAGTAACAATTCGTAGCTACGTGCAGCAGCATCCATAGCGTTATCATAAGTAGCTTGTGCAACTAGGCATGTTCCTTTGGGTAACAAACCACCGCTCCCCTGCTTCACATGCTCCGCACGTCCACGCCAAGCGCCGTTAGGATTCCAGAACTCAGGAGGATTGTCAACATATCTTCGCGAAACTTCGTTCCGAATCACGCCCACAGAACTTTTTGTCCACTGCCGAGCCACGAAAATCGGCATAGAAATACGAAACTTGAATTGCACCTGTGCGAATGGTGTCCAGTGCTTGTGCTTGGCTAAGTAGCGAATGAGTTTTTCGTCGTCGGCACATACTTTATGGGATTCTTTCGCCATGCTGACACGGGCCGCGTTTACTACTGCCAGGTCGTCACCCATGTGGGCTAGGAGTTCAATCATTGGGCAGTCTCCTCCGCCGCCAACTTAGCCAGCGTCTCATTTTGATAGTACCCAATCACCGTCCGTTCCTGTACGTCGTATAACTCATACCGGCCCGCATACAGACAGTTTATGGACCACCTGCCGTCGGTTGACGTGCTGTTGCGGACGTTCTTTGGGTTTTGGAGCCATTGTATCATCACGCCTTCTCCTTCTTCTCAACCAAAGTTTCCCGAACAAAGATTTTACCATCGAGAACCGTTAAACTGATATGTGTTGCCTCTATGGGATTCTCGCTAAACGCCTTTCCGTGTGTCTTTCCGCGTCCGGTGATGAACATTTCCAGACACGAAGAATCTTCGGAAAGCATGATTGCTATGCCACCGTCTACTTTGCCGATCACTGCAACACCGCCCGTTCACCTTCGATTTCGTCATTGTCATACCGCCCGATAAAATCCACCTGCCCAATAAGCGCGATGGCATCTGGTTCTGTTCCATATCGTTCCACGAATTCCATAATAGCAAGCATCATGTCCTCCGCAACGAAGATAGTGGCGATGTTGGTGGCCTTGTAGGCCATATGAAATGCGTATAGTGGTGCTTCGTATTCTTCTTGTTCAGGCATGGTGGTTCTCCTTTTTAAGTCGTTCAATTTCCAGTAAAGCGCACTCGTAATGCGATGGCCCCCATTTCCAGCAGCCTTCTCCGTGAGTACCTATGCGTTCGGCACGGTTCTGTTCCCATTGCAACGCTTTGTTCAGTCTTTCGATCTCGGCAAGCAGTAGCGAGAGTTCTTCAGGCATTGGTGGAGTCCTTATTTAGATACCACAACCCTTTATCTGCACGATACTTAACCTGCTTTGCGAGTTCGAGGACGCGTAGAGTGTCCAGCGTATCGTTACCCGCAAAAGCAACAACTTCCAATGTTGTATGCGGCGATTCCGCGAGGTACTTTAGGATTTCTTCTTGGGTGGTCATAAACTTGCTCCTTCTTTGAAAAACCATGCTTTCGCTACATCTGGCGCTTTCTTGGTAAAGTCTTTTATCTCAAACCCGCTTGCGGAAATTGTGTCTGATTCTTCCTTGATGCAGTCTGAAATACATCGCTTCAAGAACTCACCTAGCTTTTCATTGCCAAATTCTCCGTATTCAGCAACCATCTCATCGTACATTTGTTGCATACGATTTTCTGAAAGTACAGAATCAACAAGCGCCTTTAGCGAATTGACACGTTCAATATCCACTGAGGCGAGCACCTTCACTTTACTGGAAGAATGCTTCTCACCTTTGACCTTGAATCTTAATTCAGGAATGGACATACACGTCCACACGACACCTTCTCCTACACCAGAAACACCGAAATATTTGCCGACCGGACATTCGCGCTCAACCTCTTCGGTGATCTGCGTCAACTTCTCAATAGACGCTTCTGGGTTGGAGAAATCAATGTGAATACCGTACTTTGGGAATTGATTGATGCTCCACATATTCATGCTGTTTGCTTCTGGACTGAATCCGTGAATATTTTTCCAATTTCCTTCAGCGTCTTTGTACCCAAACGCAACGAACATCTTTGGAAGCTCAGAAATAGCCACTCCTTTCTGAATACCTTGACCACAGAACTCTCCGTACAGAGTGTGCCCTTCTTCAATTGGTAAGTGCTTTACACGATCCTGCATCCATGCGGCGAAACCATGATTATCATCTCCCACGCAAATGACACGCTTATGAGACAGATAGGTGTATTCGCCGTTCTGTAGCACGATTCCCGCATTGGTTCCATGCAACTTCACGGTGCCGTTGAACGTCAACTCTGGCAGTGGTGTTTCGTTCTTTCGGCAATAATCTCTTACCGACTTGACTACATTCCTGAATTGCTCGATGGATGGGTAGTATTGTACGTCTGCCATTGTCTGTTCTCCGTGTCTCTTAGTCTGTGAATCCATTCTACCAGACACAAAACCTTGCGTCAACACTACCTCACCATGATATACTGTCCCAAACACCTATTGGAGTAAACCATGTCCAACACCACCGAACTCACCATCACCGAGCGCGTCAAGTACGAAACCGCCGCGTTTATCAACTTCTACCTGTCCGTGTTCCCGGATTGGGACTTCCCAGCGCACTTCTTCCCCGTGGTCAAAGCCCTCATGGACCCGCGAGTGGACAAGGTGCAGGTGGAGATCGGCCCTGGTTCTGGTAAAGGGCTTGCCTATGGGACGCCGGTAGTCATGAGCGACGGAAGCACCAAACCTATTGAGAACATATGCGTTGGAGATCGTGTCATGTGTCCTGATGGGATGTCGTCCACGTCTGTTATTGCCGTAGCTCCACAGCCCAAGTTACCGTCGTATTTGATGTACTTTAGCAACCACGCCCCAATAGTATGTAACGGGCCGCACTTATGGAAGATAACGCGGGACGGCATCGACTGGCAGGTTGTTTCTACAGAGTTCTTATACTTTGATGAAGACCCCGACGAACGGCCAATATTCATTCCTGCATACGGCGATTTTGGCCTTGTAGAACTCGTCGGAATGGAGCGCCAGCGAGATCAGGAATCCGTCTGCATTCAAGTAACCCATCCCGACGGTCTATTCGTCGCTGGGGACCATATCGTTACTCATAACAGCCAGATAATCTCCTGTGTCTACCCAACCTTCGCCCTTGGCCGGAACCCCAAATTGTCCATTCTAGGCATCAGCGCCGCCGAGAACTTGGTACAAGGCTTCCAGCAGTCTGGCATGGAGATCATCGAGCAGTCAAAAGCGTTTGCGGAGTTCTTTCCTAATGTGCATCCAGACAAGAAAGCTGGCTGGTCGGTAGGCAACGGCATTTACCTACAGGAGCGAGCGAAAGGGACACCTGACCCGTCGTGGTTCGCTTGTGGTATCGGGAGTAGTTCTTTAGTGGGTAAGCACGCGGACGTTATCTCTATCGACGACGTGCATAACGAGGAAAATACCTCAACCTCCAAGCAGTGCGACTCAGTAACCAAGGTGTATTACAGCACGATTCTAGGACGCGCAAAGCCGTCTGGATGCAAGTTCGTGTTAGCAGGCCGTAGATGGCGCGAGGATGACTTGTACGGGCGCTTAGAGCGTTCTGGCGAGTGGGTGACGATGAAGTTGCCCGTAGAGCGTAAGGGGGCCAAGCAACTCTATTGGGACGTGGTGATGGCTCCCGATGTCGTGAACATCTTCAGCGAGGAGTTTAAGCCGGATTTTCAAGATAAAGAAGGGATGATGCACTACAAAGTGCCCTATGCGATTGACCCCAAGGGGCAAGGATTCTTTTGGCCTGCCATGCCGCAAAAGCGCAAAGAGTTCATGGCCGTGAAGAAAGGCGATCCGGCGACGTTTGAAGCGACGTATCAGTGTAACCCAGGCAATCGGGAAAGTGGCGTGTTTCTGGATTCCGACTTCCGCTATGTAGACGAGATGCCGACGCTCCAACAGTGCTTTGCGGAAGGGGCCACCATCTATCAGTCATGGGACACAGCGACGGGTAGCAGTCCAAAGAGCGATTTTTCCGTGTGCATCACAGCGGCGTTTTTTCCTTGTGAACATTATCATCATAATGAGGATAGGGACTTGTACGGCGAGTGTGACCCGCACATGGACGTGTACATACTGGACGTGTACCGTGAGAATATAGAGTTCGCGGCGTTGTTCTCTGCTGTAAAAACCCAATATCAGAAATGGCGTCCGTCCACTATCGTCATGGAAAAGAAGTCATCTGGTATCAGCATTCTCCAGCTAGCCAGAAACATCGCGCCGATTGAGGAAGTGAACCCCGGTGCAGAAGGCAAACGCGCTCGTGCAACGAACACGGTAGGTACAGGGACAGCATCCGTACAGGGTTGGTTCCGCTTAGGGCGCGTACTCTTTCCCCGTAACGCCCCGTGGCTTGAGGCGTTGACTACCGAACTCAAGGACTTCTCCGGCGACGGCTCCGGCAAAGACGACCAAGTGGATGCACTGGTGTACATCGTTGCTGCTGCTATCCGGTTAGGGGGTGGCGGAGCCATGCTGCCCTCTAACGCGGAGGAACTGGCGAATAGTACGGGCGATAACAACTTCTATCCCGATGACAAGAGCGGTTTGCAAACGGCTCTAGGATCAGTATTCAGTGTAGAATCGGTGCTTGACCCATTTCGCATGACGTGCGGAAAGTGCAAGCACTTGACTCAAACGAGCAAGTGCCGGTTCACCAACAAATCCATGATCAATCTGGACTCTTGCGAGAAATTTGAACCAAGCGCGAAGGACGGATGGGAGTTGATGTTGAACTACTTCGCTGATTAAGCTAAGTTTCCTGCTTCACAGAGGCCAGTTTCACTCAAATGCCTCACAGCACTTGAGCCAGAGCTTTCCTCTCCACGGGCTAAGACCGCTGTTCCCTCGGCCTTTATGTTGACAGAGGCATTATAGTCTCTGTCATGCACAACTCCACACTCTGAACAAGTCCAATTCCTCTCGCTCAGATTCAAGTGGCCTTTGATACAACCGCAATGGGAACAGGTCTTAGAGGATGGAAAGAACCGATCCACTTTAACTAAAGACCTGCCGTACCACTGCGACTTGTACTCCAGTTGCCGGACAAATTCACCCCAGCCAGAATCCATAATGGACTTGGACAAGTGGCGATTGCGCGACAGGTTCTTTACCGCAATGTCCTCGATACAGATCACTTGGTTTTCGTGAACAATACTTGAGGACAATTTGTGCAAAAAGTCTTTTCGTTGATTGGCTACTTTGGCATGGACCTTGGCTACTTTGACTCTGGCCTTTTGCCGATTGTTCGATCCCTTTTGCTTTCGGGACAAATCCCTCTGAGCCTTTGCCAGTTTCTTTTCCGATTGCCGATAGTGTTTGGGCGCTGTTACCTTTTGCCCATCGGACGTTGTGACAAAATCTTTGAGTCCCCAATCCATTCCAATCGACTTATCGGTCTTGGGCTTCTGCGCTACAGAGTCCTCGCATAGAAAGGAAATGAAGTATCGGCCAGAAGGTTCTTTAGACACAGTGACTGATTTGACCTTAGCCCCCCGTGGAATAGTCCTACTCCACTTGATCTTGAGTGGCGAGTCCATCTTGGCTAAGGTGATGGAGTATTTGCCATCGTAGTTGAAGGCGTTGGACAAAAATCGAATGGACTGTTTGTCCCACTTGCTCTTGAACCTTGGATACTTGGCTTTTTTCTTAAAGAAGTTCTGGTACGCCGTATCCGCGTTGCGGAGAGATTGCTGGAGCACAACAATAGAAGGTTCATTGAGAAAGAATAACTCGTCCTTCTGTTTGTCCAGAGTCAAAAGGAAACAAGTTTCTGCAAAAGACACACTCATCTTGTGGTCTTGATAGGCACTCGCCCTCAAGGCTACTGCGCGATTGTACACAAACCGAGCACACCCAAACGACTTCGCCAAAAGTACCTCTTGCTCTGGCGTCGGGTAGAATCGGTACTTGTAGCCTCGGTATATGTCCATAGAGGTATTGTAACTCTAATTGACTTGTGGGGCAATAGGCCCGTGCGCTATCCATCTCCGCCCTTCAGGGCGGGGTTGTTTACTATAAATCCTCCTAAAAACTAACACAAACCGCAAAAATGCTAATCCCAAACGCCATCAGCAAGTTAAACACGACAAGAATCCGCGCCTGTCTGGCCCGTTCATATCGCTTCTGTGAGATGAACTTGTAAAGAGTGTCAGTGTTCACTTTTGCCATGTACAGGTTGGCTGCGATCAGGAGTATACAGATTGTTAGGTATATCATTATGCTTCTCCTTTTTTGAAAGGAGATAATGAATAATAATCTCCAGGGCATCGCTCCCCAAACAGTTTGTCCATTAGAGTGTCAGAAGAAACGTGGTATCCATAGTAGTAATAATTCGGACCGCCCCATCTGCATGACGGCTTTTTAATTCTCTTTCTTTTGAACCAAATCAGAAATTCTTGGTTACTGTCATCGCTTCCCCATAGAGTAGCTTTAACCAGTACATGATGCTGCTGGCGAGTTCTGATTACTTCACCAAGAGTTCTACGCGAAAATTTACCGTCGTAGCATACCCAACACTTATCTCCTCGTTTCATGGCGTTTCCTCCCAAAAATAGCCCAACTTATCCTGCATCAACGTCAGCCTGCCAATATTTACAGGAACCCGTTCTCGGTGAGCATGTATCTCAGCAAGCCGCTTGTAGAAAGGTGCTGCGGCACGATGGAAATCTTTTTCCAACTCGGCGATCTTTTCGAGAAGATAAGACTCATAGTAGTCTTGATTAGTCATTTCCTTTCTCCACAAAAGCCACACAACCAAAATCGGCGCGGGTGTATAAACCGCCGTTATAGTCCCAGTCATTTTGTGAAAAGGCCAATGACTCGCTAGTTAAACGACACGTAAATTCACCGTCTGTGCCGCACAACCATATTCTCTCAAGTGAGTCATGTAATTGTTCAGCATATCTACACCGCCGTATTTCTTTTGGGCCGCGTTCCAGTGGCTCGCCCCAGTATTTGCAGTTTTTGCAATGACTCATGCGTAGCCCCTTTCCTCGCGATTCATAAGCAACCGTTCCAAATTCTTCCTAACTTCAGCCTCCTCCACATACAACGTGTGCCAGCGTTCGCACTCGCCGCGAAGGTAGGTTAGTTCTTCTTCAAGGACTTCAATGAGTTTGTCGGTGTCGGTGGTCATAGCGCGATCCTCAAAAAGTATCAATTACAGCGGAAAACCGAGAACCAGCGTAGTTAAGCTCATAAAACTTGGCCTGTTTCCTTATCTTGGCCTCAATTTCTTCTGGGGTAGCGACAACGACGTTACAGGTCAACTTGGTTATATCATGCCCGTCCACTATTTCGATTGTTTCCACTACGTTTTCTTCCAGAATCTTGATAGCCATTTCTGTAGCCAAATTAACTATCGCTTGCTTCTTAACATCAAAGCGAGCAACTTCTGGACGTATGATGGTGTGCATGCTGTAGTATTTCATGTCGTAATACTCCTTAACGAGACTCAGCAATACGGTGGCGAATGCCTGCGAGCGTTTCTTGATGCACAAGTGAACCATTCTTCATAACCAACTCCAACATGCCGGAATCACGCATATCTTTTTGCTGATCGAATAATTTTAGTTGCCCATCAATCATCTCTACAGACAGCAGCCCCTTGGCACTTTTCTTGGTTCCGTCGTCAGTCTTGGGATTCTTGAAAATATCACGTCCAACACCGTTCACAACTCCATAGGTGGACTTGATGGCGAAACCGCAGGTGTCTCGCGTCACGTACTGGTACGTGTATGACCCGATGCCAAGCACCACATTGCTGCTGGCAAATCCTGCTTGTTCCAACTTAGACAGAATTTCATCAGCCCGTTGGGGAGTGATGCTGTCACCATAGATGAGTCCGACTTTTGGATTGAGCATCTTGTAACCTTTGTCGTTCACGGTGCCGCCAAATACGTCCCACAATACCTGTATGGAGCCTTTCCGTTCCCACTCAGTTGTGGCCGCGCTATCCCCGCAGATAATCTTGACAGGATCGCCACTATCGGGGCGAAAAACAACTTTACTCATTCCCAAAGTGTCTTCGGTACGATTAAGGATGTCCTCTTTCAGTACTTTCGTGTATTCAGTAAGCACCTTCCAGTAATCCCAAGCATCGCATACAAGGCTCACAATGCCAGCAGGGTAGACTTCCGTAATCAAACGACGGATAAGCGGTACCTCTCCTTCTGGTCCACCCATCGTCATAACCGAATGCTCGGTGGCAGGCACACTTCCACCTATGAACACTCCCTTTCCGTCGTAATAGTGCTCAAGGAAATCCACAGCAGGCAGGTTGTCTGTACCCATCATGCTCGTCAAATGGGCTGCCCCGGTTTTCGCAGCGTCTTGTACGCAACTTAATCCCCGCATACTAAAGTCGTGCGACTGCCAAGGAATAAATTCCTTCGGTGCGCCAGTCTTTTCGGCGTAGTGGTCAAAGATACGGTAGTACAAGTCAGCCGTCGTCGCAGAAGTACTCATCTTCCAGAGTTCTACGCTCAAGTAGGTTTCCAGGAAATTCGTTACCCAGTAAAACTCAGGTTCCGTGTTGTAAATGAGCATTGCGGGTACGCCTGCCGGTACGCGGGTCCCTTCTGGCAAACTCCGCACGTCAATGGGCAACCGCCCGTATTTGTGTAGTTCGCGTATCTTCTGGAAGTCAAACCCAGACGGCCCAACGAACGGTGCCACCCGGCGCATGAACTTTTCTTCAATATCGTTGATGTTTTTATTGAAGAACGACTTGTTCCACAAAGCAACCATTTCCATAAGAACGGATTGCAGGCCGAACCACACGATTTCGTTGGTCTTGAATTTTTCCGGCGCTGCAAAATACTTCATACTGCGCGGAGTGAAGTTGGAATACACCAGTTCGGTGCCTTCCGGGTACTGCGCCATGTGACCGAGCTTGTAACTGTCTGTTGCCAGAATAGGGTCAATATCAAACATTGTTGTTCTCCTGTTTCGTGGTGAAGTCGTTTGCCGCCTGAACAGAGTCAAAAACATCCAGCAAAACCTGTTTCCCTTTGCTGAAGATACCGTGCGTTACGACAAGGTGTAGGCTCTTTACGTTGTACTGTTTTTTGATTGCTTCCGCCAAATTTATAAATGTCCTGCCGCCATCGCATATATCATCCACGATGACCATGTTTTTTTCATCACAGCGGCTATCATAAGTAATTTCCGCACCAGATAGATTTCCAGTAATAACATCCCTAATTTTGCTGGCTTGAATCATCGGCGCACCAAGATACTCAGCGATTTTGCGCGTTTTCTTCTCTGCACCGGCGTCAGGGCTGATGAGAACCGGGTTATGAATATCGTCTACCAAGTGCGCCAATAATTCGTGTTGCTGGATGTTCACAAATTGCCCCGGAGCAAACAACGCCCCAATCACGTCCGAGTGCGCGTCCCACGTCACGATCTCATCAAACTCACCACTGCTCAAAACCCTAGCGACGATTTGAGCGTCAAAAGAATGCCCAACACCAGTGACACGATCTTGTCTGGATGACGGAAAGTAAGGAATTAGCAACCTTACGAACACATCAGGGCGAGCATGACGAACCGCGTTAGCCGTAGACAATGCCACAAAAATGTCGTCATAGCTTCTGAAGTCGCAACGAATGAGGAAAGGGGATTCAATTCTGCTAATGTCCGTCAGCCTTGCTGTGACTTCCCCTGCTGGGAATTTTATTATTTCAGACATTTCTTTCACCTCAACTCATTCAAATCATGACGTGGATCATTCGCCACATTCTTCGCCGCTTGTTCGCAGGTGCTACGCTTGGAAAAATAGAAGATGTTCGTCTTTCCGTAGTTTGAAATGATCTCAACGAGAACACCGTTAGGTCCGCTGTGTGTGCGAAACCCTTCATATCCATACCCTCCGTGCGCCCTGAGATACGCTCGAAGATCAAACGGGCTGATAAATTCAGGAACTCCCGTCTGTTCCGCAGCCTGTACCGATGATTGGCAAGTGTTCGTGGTGCCGTTGTAGATAGTCCAGTCCGTTGCGCTTGCGGCGAGAGGGAACAGAAGTAGTGATGCTGCTAGTGCCAATGTCTTGATGTTCATGGTCATTCTCCGTGGTAATTTGTTGATGTTCATGACTTTGTCTCCATGTCGTCAATCTCCGTCGCTTTCATTTCGCAAAAAGCGCCACATTGTACTTCCGGTTCATCTTTATAACGCCCTGTTCCTTTAGAAAGTTCATCAAGATACACTCGATATTTACCGATTTTTATTAGCTTTACTCCAAGTTCCCTGGAAAATGCAGCCATTTTGTTGAATTGCTCTGGGAAATCGTCCCTGATCTTGTTCCAGTATCCGGCTCCTGTACTTTTTACGCAACCAATGCAGTTATTGTGGTTATATCCGAGTTTGTACATGGTTGGTAGTTCTATCCCATACCGAGCGAGCATTCCTAAAGCGTCTGAATGAGTTAGGCCTTCCTCTACCAAAGGGGCTAATACATGTAGGTCAGCATTACTGTCTAAAAATCGGTCAAATCTGGCTTGTTCTTCTTTGCAATACCCCATGACGTGAATATCGTTAGGTTTCTGAAACTTCTCACGAACTCTCTTTTTGAGTTCTAAAGTGCATGGCGCTCCAGCAATTCCTGAAATATAGCGACGTTTTGAGAATACGCTATATATGGATGACCCATATATTTCACTCGTCGCTTCTTGTACAGGAACACCAAACCATTTCTCACAATCTTTGGTGAATCGCGCATTATCCTCATGCTCCTCATCAACTATACACCGAACTACTACTAAAGGGATCGGTGTATGAAGTGCGCTGTTGGCGGAGATGGTTATCTTAGTCGCTGCAGCACTAGCCGCGCCACAACTGTACCAGCAAATGATCCTGTCTGCCCCGCGTGACTGTAGCTGCTGCAACTCACTTGTCGTTTGCATTCGTCTTGTTCTCCGTGGTTGTACTGTTGGACTCATTGTAGCAAGACTAGATAGGGTTGTCAACACTAAAAGCGCACACCTTGCTTACAGGAGTCTAGCCAGAAGTCGAGATCGCTCTGGAGGTACTTCACAAAATTCCCGCTCTTAATATAATCGGGGCCCTTACCCTGGTATCGCCATGTGCGTAACGTACCCGGTGCGACGCGAATATACTTCTCTGCCTCAGCACTGGTCATCAAGCCTTCTTTGACGGTTGTTCCCATATAACTGCTCCATTAGTGATTGGCGGTAGATGGCAGTGTATCAGACGCGGTTGGTGTAGTCAATCTTCGTACCTTGCGGACTCGCCTCTGTGCTTCCGGTACGCTGCGTTTCGGGCCTCTATGGCTTCTTCTAAAGTAGGAAAGGAACCGAGCCACACTTCTTTATAGTCAATATACATTCTCACTGTCCATCTCTTATTTCTTCTTGTTATATTTTTTATGTTAGTGATTTTTGATTCATTACTATAGTTCCATGTATTTTGTAATTGTGTTATATTTCTAAGGTTGCCCCGTCTGTTGTCAAGTCTATCACCGTTGATGTGATCGGTTACAAGACCCCCTTCTGGCCTAGATATAAACCTGTGCAATAAAACAACTTTCCCATTTATACGCGTTGCTGCGTAACCCTGTGCAGTTGTATGCCAAACGAAACTTTTTACAGAATCGTAATCTATTTTATCAATAATACTGAATTGGTCTTGAGTCAACGGAACCACATAAACTTCTCCGTATCCAAGCAAATACCAAATTATCGGAGTATGATCTCTTTTTGGAGTGTCTATTTTAACTTCAACTATTTGATCTGATTTTCTTACAAAATCACCATAGTACTTTTTTTCTGCTTTTCTCCTTGCGTCTACAGCATCTTCAAAATTTACAAAAGATCCAAGGAAAGTTTCCTTTTTATTTATACTAATGAACGCGTACCATTTCTTACAGGATTTCCTAAAGCGCACTCCCGTCACCGAGGACGTGTTATCTGATCTAATTTTATGATTTATTGCGTTTTCAGTAGAAGTCACAATTCTTAAATTAGACTTTCTGTTATTCAGGCCGTTGCCATCTATGTGATCGACTATATCTCCTTTTTTAGCACCCACAATTAACCTGTGCATAATAGTTGTGCTAAAAGATTTCAAAATCGACTTACCAGTAACAGCGTAGTATCCTTTTTTACATTTATCCCATTTAGCTTGCCATTTGTACTGAGAAAGCCATTCAAAGTCTTCAGCGTCAACGATTGCCACTTGGCCTCTCGTCAGAGGAATCTCCATTGTTTCTGCCATAACCTGTAGTCCTAAATCATCTGTTGTTGATTAAAGTGTACCGCGATGATTGCCCGCTTGTCAAGTGCTTCGTACACTACATCATCGAATTTTGAGGACTACTAGATGGCTGAGTTCAACCCAAATGGCGAAACGAAGGGGCCGGGTATAGGCAAGGCAATGTTTCCTTCTGCTGACGGCGTGCCGTATGATGTAGCTAGTTATGTTGAGATGTTCAAGACGCAAGTTTCCGCGTTTATGAAAGGCGACGGGATAAATGTACCGCCGTCATCACAAAGTTTTTTAACGACCAGTTATATGCCAGACCTTTCAAATTCAGGTCTGTCCTCTTGGGTAGGCATCCCCCCGGAATCCTTGGCAAAGATAGCTTCTGAGAACATTGCTCCTCAGTTAATTATCGGGCAAAGAATCGCCGATGTACTCTCTTATGCCAATCTGTCCAAACACCCTTGGAAGCGTGGATGGCGCATTACTCATAGGCAGGCGGATAAGAGTCCAACTAAAGCGACTCGTAGCGACATAGTTCTCGCTGAAAACTTCATCATGAACTGTAATACTGAATTGACCGGATCGGAAAGGGACAAGCGCGGTTACACTTCATTCCGCCAGTTCCTAGCTATGTTGTCGCGTGATTCTCTCACTTATGACGGGATGGCTGTTTGGACGGATCGAGGGGATGATGGGGCAGTCCAAGCGTTCAAATGTTTGTATGCCGGGAATATTCGCATGGCAATGCCTGGCGGGTACATGAACAATCCTGATATTTGGGCAGCAATGGTAGATCAAACAGGAACGGTTATAACCACATTTACTCGTGAAGAATTAGTTTGGTACGTTCGCAACCCTCGTTCAGAACCTGATACTTATGGTTATGGATTACCTGAATTACAAATAGGCGTAAGGCTCATACAAGCGTTTCAAAATGCATTTGATGTAAATGCTGATCAGTTCGCCAGAAATCATGTACCAAACGGTATGCTACTCCTTAAAGGTGTCGGCTGGGTACAGCGTCAATTAGATATTCTAACTCGTGTGTGGAACAACTTAAAGAGCGGAATCACGAAGCAATGGGCGTTCCCTGCGTTGGTGGTTCCCAAGGATGGTGACTTGTCTATCCTTGATTTAAGTGATATAAAAGGAAAAGACGCTTATTACGAAAACCTTATAAATCTTAGCATGGGAGCATTTTGCACCGTATTCAGGTTCCCGCCACACAGACTAGGCTATCGCATCAGTGGCAAAGGAACAGATACAGAATTGCCCAATCAAACCGCTATGGAGCGAGTAGACGAGGAAGATATAGGCAAAGAAGAATTGCTAGGACACATTGAATTGATGATTAACGAATATCTTTTATCATCGCGCTTTCCTCACTTACAGTTTGAATTCACAGGGAAAAACCCAAAAGAGGACGCCCGCGAGTACGAAGAACGCCAATTAGCCATGACTATGCGCGAACGCCGCGCCAACGTCGGCCTAAGCTCCCTAGAAGACGCTGCCAAAGAGTCCAAAGACGAAGCCATTATTGCGGTTGGCAAAGCAATGGACATGGCCCCGATTGATCCCGGTGTCGCTGGCATATTCCAGGCGCTTATCTCATCCCAAGGGCTGACCGGAAAGGGAATAGGCCCCGAAGGACGCATTGATCCAAAAATCGACCCCGCCGCGTCGGAAGAACATGGCGGTATTAGCGGAGTTCGTAGGGATTCATCGCAAGAGAAGGGGAAGTAATATGAACGTATCCGAATTCAAGGCATTTTTCAAAGGGCTTACCGCTACCGGTGCAGACGGTTCTTTAAGTCCAAAACAGGTAAGCGCGTTGATGAAAGCGGTAGAAGAACTCAAGGAAGAGGCACCTGTTATCGGGCCGTTCATAAATGATCCGCGCTTAATTCCTCCATCCGAGCCACCGATTGTCCCATATAAAGTTACTTGTTAACCCAAAAACCACGGAGAACTGCCATGAAATTATATCCTGATTTTGACAACTTCCTAGTGTCACTAATATTTATCGCTGCCGGATGTATCGTAATGAGCATGGGTGGCATATTTATTTTTATCGGTAGTGTTATCAGCTTCATATTTATTGTCAATGCTGGCTGGTATCTTTACGGATACGGGCGCAAATTGACTGAAACTGTTTTTTCAAACAAATAACCACGGAGACCACACCC
>JAEHJW020008878.1_pt1 | contig 55819 bp, 68 predicted proteins | sample 9271431 | NCBI WGS metagenome assembly JAEHJW02 | reverse complement strand
GAACCCCAGGCACCAATGCGCCGGCGGCGAACGCCTACACGGATATCATCTTCGCGACGCCCTTGCGCTGGCGCGGGCCGGCCGCTCCGGTCAGCCTCTCGATCTACTGCTCGACGGCGCCCACGAACGCGGTGGCCTACGAGCTCGGCATCTACGACGGGACGCTTGGGGTGCCGGGCGCGGTGCTCTGGGACGCCGGGAGCATCAGCGTGTCAGCGGTCGGGATGCAGACGCTCTCGCCCGCCTCGCCGCCCGTGATCGACGTGCCGAATGTGTATCTGGCGTGCGGAGTGCCGGCGGCAATCAACGGCATCCAGCTCTGGGCTGTCGGCGCCGGCTACAATAGCGCGGAGCAATTGATGCTGGAGAGCCTGGGGCTGGCCGTCGCTCCGGCAACGACCAACAACCCTGTCGGATACTACAGCACGGGAACCTACACCGGCGGCGCGCTCCCGGCGACGTTCCCTGGTCCGTCCATGGGGGGAGCCCCGGGACAGCATTCGATCCGCGTTTTCGTCGGGTTCTGAGCGCGAACGGTTCGCTGCCGGATGACGGCCTTCGCACCAACCTCCGGACTGCCGGTTGCGGGGCAGCCGGCGGCGGCCGGGCCAACGACCGCCAATGCCAGTGCACGCGGCCTCGGAGCAGCAGTGGCGCGGACTGCCATTGCGGGGGCCGTTCCGGGGGCAGCGCAGGGAGACGGCAGTGCTACGGCGCGGCTGGCGATGGGCGGCCTCTACGCGGCGGCGCTCGACGGCGTCGGCGGGGGCACCGCCGCGGTGCGGCTCGCGGGCCATGTGAACGCGCGGACGGACGCGTACGCCTCAGCAATCGGCCGGATCGGAATGATCGGCGCGGTGAGTGGAGCGATGCGCGGAATGGGCGCCGCGGCCGGGCAGCTGGCAGGCACCACGGGGGCGCTCCTTACGGCTGTCCTGCGCGGCCTGGGTGGTGGCGCCGGGCGGCTGGCGATGGCGAGCGCGGGCACGATATCGGCGCGGGCCAAGGGCGCCGGCAGGGCCACGGCACGGCTTGGAGGTGCCGTCTCATCGGCGGCGCGCTCGGCAGCCGGCGCCACTGGCCGGCTTGCCGGCACGACCGGGGCGCTGGTGACCGCAACGATGCGGGCGATCGGAACCGCGGTCGGGCGGTTCGCGATGGCCGGATCCGTCTCGAGCCCGGCGCGGGGGCAAGGCGCGGCGCGGGGACGTGCTGCGCTCTCCGGGGGCGCCTCGGCGGCTGCGAGGTCGCTGGGGGCGGCAAGCGGGCGGATGCTCGGGTCAACGGGCGCGCTCGTGCTCGGGTATTTGCGGGCGATCGCTGCGGCGTGGGGCCGGCTGACGGGCGGTGCTACGCCGCTCGGGTTCGATGCGCGCTTCTGGATGCAGCCGCCGGCAGAGGGGATGACGATGACGGGGCTCTCGGCCGCTTCCGGCGGCATGACGATGACGGGGTACTGATGGTCCAGTCGGCGACGGCGCTCCGCTCTCTCACCTCGCCGGCGGAAACCGGCGTCGTGACGGCGGATTTCGGCCGCATGCTGGCGGCCGGGGTGACGATCACGAGCGTGAACACGGTGGCGATCGGGGTCTTCCCGAACCTCTACTTCCCGGGCCAGGACGCGGCCGCGGCGAGCCGCTTGCTCGGCGCGCCGCAAATCGTGGCGAGCCCGAGCACCGGGGCGGCCAACGCGGCGATCGCGCAGAGGGTCGGCACATTCCTGCCGGCCGTGCGCTACGCGATCCAGATCATCGGCAATGCGAGCGACGGGTCCGTTCCGGAGCTCTGGCAATACTGGACGGCGGATTATCCCGGCATGCCGGGTGGCGCCGGACCGTCCGGATGATGGGGCAATGACATGGCAAAGACAGGATTTCTCGCACGCGATCTCCTGAACTGGAGCGCGGGCATGGTGGCGATGCCGGCGCTCGGCGGCCGGTTCATCGGTCTTTTCACCACCGCGCCGACGGATGCCGATACCGGCAGCGTCGAGGTAAGCGGCGGGGCGTATGCGCGCGCGCAGATAGCCGGGCAGATGGCGACGAGTGCAGCCACGAGCGCTAGCACTGTCCTGACATTCTCTGCGGTGCCGGCCTGGATCAAGGCCGGCATGACGGTGCTCGATCTGACGACGCCGGCGGATATCGGCGCGGGAGTGACTGTCGCGAGCACGACAGGCACGACGGTCACTCTGAGCGCCAGCGTTACGGTCGGCCTCGGCGACAACATCGCCTTCTCGACCTTCCCGGCGGCGACGAGCGAGGGGCCGGCAAGCGTCGTCTCCGGCTCGATCATTTCTTTCCCCCAGGCAACGGCAAGCTGGGGCACCGTAGTTGCGTGGGGACTTTTCGACGCGGCGACCGCGGGCGATCTGCTCTACTGGGACTGGATCGGCAACGATCCGTGGTTCCCGTTCGACGGCACCTCGGCATCGCCCGGCGTGCTGACCGCCTACGGCATCACGGCGGGATCGGTCCCGGCGCTGGCGAACGGCGCGAGCGTGGTGCTCACGGGACGCTTCGGCGGCACGCTGCCGACCGGGCTTTCGGCCGAAACGGTCTATACGGTCGCGGGCCTCTCGGCTGACACGTTCAATGTCGGCGTCAACACGACGGCGACCGGCGCCGGACTGGTGCGGCAGCTCACCGAGCAGCCGATCGCGATCAACGTGACGTTCTCGATTCCGAGCGGCGACCTGGCGATCTACGAGAGCTGAGAGGATTTCAACCGATGCGCACCATGCTTGCGGCCGCGCTGGCGCTTGCGGCCGCGCTGCTGATCCCGGCTGAAGGACTTGGGGCGCGGGCGCCGGTGCAGAGCCTGCCGCGAGGCGAAGCCGCGGCGGTGATGCCTCGAGCGCAGGCGACGGCGCAGTGCGGACCGCTCGGCGTGGTGCTCGGCGTGCTCAAGGAGCGCTTCGGCGAGCGGCTGCTCTGGTGGGGCGACGGACCGGACGGCGTGACCATGATGGTGACGGAACGGCCGGATACGCGGACGTGGACGCTCCTGGCGGTGCATGACGGCGAGGCGTGCATGATGGGATCGGGCGGCTCGGCGGGAGCGCAAGGGTCGTGAGGCCCCGCTTCGTCGTCCTCAACGCCATGGTGGTTGCGGTTCTGATCGCGGCGTGGCGGGCCGGATTGTTCGCTGCGGTGCCGGCGCTCGGCGGTAAGGAAGCCGCGATGCTGGCCGGGCTTTCTCTTTATGCGCTGGTCGGCTTCGGGGCGGCGTGGCGCGGGCGCTGGGAGACGGCGAGGCATGTTGCGAACGGCGTGCCGATGTGGGCGCTCGGGTGCACCGGGCTCGGCATGCTGCTCGCGGTGAACGGGCTGCACGCGCTGACGCCGGCGGCGATGGCGGTGGTGTTCCGCGACATGGCATTCGCGATCTCGCCCAACATCCTGGGCGTTCTGCTGATGGCATGGCTGCGCGAGGCGATCTGGTGGTGCGGTGGCGAGGAGGTCTGAGTCACCAGGTTTCGCCTGGGCTTTCCGAGACCTGCTGATCGCTTTGCTCGTGGTGTTCATGGCGCTTGCGGCGCTGGCGCTGGTGGCGGCCACGAAGGCAGAGAAGGCCGGCGTCACGCAGGGCAATCTCGTTTTCACGCTCTCGTGGCGCGGCACCGGACCGTCCGGGAGCGCGCGGAAGGCCGATGTCGATCTCTGGGTGAAAGCGCCGGGCGACGCGCCGGTCGGCTTCTCGCACATGAGCGATGCGCACTGCAACCTGCTCAGGGACGATCTCGGGAGCACGCTCGACCCCCAGAGCACGGCTCAGGAGATGGTGGTCTGCCGCGGGCTGCCGAGCGGGGAGTGGATCGTCGATGCGATGCTCTACCAGGCGCACGGCGCGGCGCTCCCGGTGAAGGTTACGGCCACGGCGATGCGGCTGGGCGCCGGCGGCGTCACGACGTTCCTGGAGCAGAGTGGACTGTTGCGACACCGGGGAGAGCAACTGACGATGTTCCGCTTCCGGTTCGCGCGCGGGCATTTCCTGCCGGGCAGCGTGAACCGTCTGCCGATGAAGCTCTACGGGATGTAGCCGTGATCGCGGCGCTGTTCGCGGCCGCGGCGCTCATGACCGGCGCTGCCTCACTGTTTGCGGCGAGACCGTGGCTCAAGGCAGGCGCTTATTGCGCGCTGGTTATCGCGATGGGTGCGATGTGGTGGGCGAGCCTGGGGCGGCCGCGGCCGATCCTTCCGCTGCTCGGCATTCCGGCTGGCACGATAGCGGCATTTTCACTCGATGAGCCGCGGGCGATCTACGTGTGGCTCATGCCGCCGGGAGCGCGGGTGCCGGTTGCGCTCGCGCTGCCATGGAATGAGCGGGACGCGGCGGCGCTGCACCACGCGATGCGGGCAGCCCAGAGGCTCGGGACGCGCGTGAAGATGCGTGGGCGCACAGGAGCTACACGCCCTTCAGGCATATTCGGCATCCGGCGTGGCGCGCCGCTGTTCTATCCGGCACCGAACCCGCCGCTGCCGGCGAAGCAGAGGCCATAGCGCCTCAGTGAGGATGATCGGGTCGTTCGAGGCCGTCGCCGAGGGCGGCGGTGTCAGATGCGGCGTGATGGACGAGAACGAGGACGAGTGGCTTGCCGCAACGGACGTGATGCCGATCGCGGAGGCGCGGCGCGTGGCCGCGCGGTTGCAGAGGGCGATCCATGAGGCCGAAAGATTGGCAAGGGATGAGTCATAAGCTGGCCTGGGGCGCTCTGATTGCGCTCTCGATATGGCCGTGCGTGGTGGCGGCGATCTGGCTCGGCGCAATATCCGCTCTGACGGGATGCGGGCGCGTGGACGAGGAGCCGTGAGCACGGCCGCGTTTGCTGCGGCGGTTGCGTGGATCCTGAACTGGGAAGGCGGCTACCAGGATGATCCGGGCGATCCCGGGAACTGGAGCGGCGGCGCGGTCGGGGCCGGCAAGCTGCTCGGGACGAAGTACGGGATCTCGGCGGCTTCCTATCCGACGATGGATATCGCGAACCTGACCGAGGCCGAGGCGCGGCTGATCTACGCGCGCGATTACTGGACGCCGATCCAGGGCGATGCGATGCCGCCGGCGCTGGCGATGGTCGTGTTCGACGGGGCGGTGAACTCGGGCGTCGCGCAGTCGGCGGTGTGGCTTCAGGTGGTGGTGGGCGCGGCGACGGACGGGGTGATCGGGCCGGAGACGCTGGCGGCGGTGCAGGCGTGGCCCAACGGCGCAACGGATCTGTGCGCCGAGGTGCTGGCGCAGCGGGTGGCGGCGAACGGGATGGACCCGGATTTCGGAGTGTTCGGCCTGGGGTGGGCGCGGCGCACGGCCGCGCTTGCGTTCCAGGCGGCGACAATGTTGTGAGGTAGGAACCAATGCAGACAACTCTCTCGACTGCCACGGCCTCCGGGGCGGTATCGCTCGCGGCGATCGTGGTGCTGGAGTGGATCCTCGGCTTCTGGCACGTCTCGATGCCTGCCGATGTGGCGACGGCGGCGGCAACGCTTCTGACCGCCGGCGTGCATTATCTCGTCGCGGTCAACGTGCTTCCGGCAGCAGCAGCCGCCGGACGGTCCGGTGCCGCCGGACGGTCCGGTGCCGCTCAGCCTGCCCCCCTGCCTCCGGCGGAGCCGAAGCCGCGAGCCGAAGGCGTGGCGGCGTGACTACGCCTGGAGCCGAAGCCGCGAGCCGAAGGTGTGGCGGACGGCGTAGCGGGATGCGCAACGCGCTCTTCGCGGGTGTCGCCAGCCTGGCGCTTCTGGCAGGCTGCACCTCGGAGCCGAACGGCTCCGTGGTAACGCTTGCCTCGGCGCAGGCGGAGGCGCAGGCGATTCTCGTGGCGCTCGAGGCGGGCGCGACCGTCTACACGACGGCGAGCACGACGACGCCGGGCGAGGCGGCGGCGGTCGAGAACGTGCTGGCGATCGCGAAGGAAAGCGTGGCGACGTTCGAGGCGGCGAACCCGACCGAGACGCCGGCCGAGCTTGCCGAGACGGTGAGCCAGGACATCGAGGCGGTGCTCGCGGTGATGCCGATCGACCCGGCGACGAAGACGGCGATCGACGCCGGCATGGCGGTGATCGACGCGCTGGTGGCCGGGCTCTCGGCCGCGCCAGTGCCGCCGGTCCCGACGCCTATGCTGACGCTCGCACCGCATGTGCTCCCGGCGGAGGGTCCGCTCCCAGCGCCGCCGGTGCCGATTCCGGTGCCGCATCGGCTGCCTCCGCTATGAACGGCCGTTGGCTGCCTCGGCTCGGCAAATCGCCGGCCACGCCTCCTCGGGTGCGGCCGATGCGGGAAGTGCTGCGCTGGCGGAGAAGCAGCGTGATATTGGAGCCGGTTCCGACCTCGCTGGACCGCGGCTCAGACGTAACGAACTGGCCGCTGCTGGACAACGATACTATCGGAGACTGCACAGTAGCGGCCGTAGGACACGCGGCGCAGCTTTGGACAGCTGCCGCCGGAGATCCGCGCGTAATGACTGACGCCGAAGCAATTTCCGGCTACGAGGCATTCGGCTATCGCCCTGGCGATCCCGCTACCGATCAGGGTGCGAATGCGCAGGATGTTCTGACACGCTGGACCGGTCCTGGTTTCAGGATCGGCGGCGTGCGGGATTTGCTCGCCGGATTCTGTCAAATTCCAGTGTCTGACGAATTTGGAGCACGGGAAGGAGTGGCGTGGCTCGGGGTGGTCTACGCCGGCGTGGCGCTCCCGTTGGCGGTGCAAGGGGCTGGCATATGGGATGTTGGTGGCTCGGTCGCCCTGACAGGTGATTACGCGCCCGGCAGTTGGGGCGGCCACGCAGTGCCGATCATCGGCTACGGACCATCCGGACTGCTCTGTGTGACGTGGGGCAAGACGCTCTGGATGACCTGGCCGTTCTGGCGCGCCTATGCGGACGAAGCGTACGGGTTGCTGAGCCGGGATTTCGCGAGGAACACGGTGCCGGACGAGACCTGGGCCGAGCTCGAGGTGGAGATGGCGCAATTGAGGAGTGGGGTGGCGTGACATGAGTGATGGGTTGCGGGTCGAGGTGCCGGACGCGCCTCAGCCGGCGGACGAGCGCGAGTTCGAGCTGCCGAGCGGCCGCAAGGGCGTGATGCGGCGGGCCAAAGGGAAGGACATTCGGCTTGCCATGATGGCGGTCGGGCAGCCGTTCGATTCCGGCAAGTATCTCTTCGCGATGATCGCCCGGCGGACGAAGATCGACGGCAAGCAGCTTGCGCTTGAGCAGCTCGACGAGATGGACGAGGAGGATGTCGAGCGGCTGCTGGAGGAGGTGCAGAAAGGTCGCCCTTCTCGGGAGACGGCCGGCTCATAGGGCCGGCGGAGCTCGGGGCGATGATCCAGGCCGGGTTCGCGCCGCGCGAGCTGGACGAGATGGACATGCGTGAGATCACAAGTTGGCGAGCGGTCATGGAAGCCTATGCGGAAGCTGTTGAGGGCGCGGGCAAGAGGCGGTAGGATGGCGCCGCCATGCGGTTTCTGTGGTTCATGTGGATTTGGATCTGTGGCACCATCGGCTCTTGGGCTGTCTCCATCGGTGTGTATTTGCTGATCTATGGCTCAGATCCGATCCATTTTGTGGAGCCGGCCCTGAACATCCTGAACGTGTGGCTCCTTGCCATCCCGTTTCTGACGGGCTGGCAGGCGTATCGCGGCACGACCGACGAGCTGTTTCGCTACAGATAGCTGCCGGCTCTGCCGGCTCACGGAAAATAGAAATGCTGAGGATCACCATGACGGGCGCGCCCGAACTGCGGGCCGTGCTGCGGCGCGGCGTGTCCGCGCTGCGGCGCGAGGCGCTCCCGGGCGCGATGAAGGAGATCGCGATCCGGGCGACGCTGCAGGCCCGGTGGTCGATCGGCCGCGAGAATGCCTGGTGGGCGCCCCTGGCGCGCCGCACGGTGCAGGAGAAGCGCCGTCTCGGCTACACTGGGCACATCTCGGCGACCGATCCTCTTCTGCGCACGGGCAGGATGCGCGCGCAGATACTGGCCGGAGCGGTCGGCCTGACGGCGTTCGTGTTCTCGCGCGATGACGTGGCGCTTTGGCAGGATCAGGGCACGCGCACGATACCGGCCCGGCATTTTCTGCTGCCGGCCATGGCAACGGCAGTCGAGGCAGGGATCCCGGTGATAAGGATCGCGTGGGACAGCGTGTGGGTGTGAGAGATGGTCTCCGCCTATCGTGACATCGGCGGCATTGCCGCGTCGTTCTCTGTCGTCGATGAGTTTTCCGGACCGCTCCAGCTTGCCGCCGATCAGATCGGCGAGGTGCAGAAGGCGATCGCCGGCGCGGCGAAGTCAGCCGCGGCATGGGCGAGCGCCATGGCGCGCGTCGGGGCGTCTCTGGATGTCGCTGGGCCTGGGCTGGTAGCGCTCGCCGACGGGGTCAAGAAAGCACTGCCGGCGATGCAGGCAGGCCTCTCGGACGTGGCGTATTCCGCCGCTGCGCTGGACGGGAGTGTCGGATCCGTTGCGGCTTCACTGAAGGACATGGGGGCGGCTGGGGCCGGTCTCTCGACGCCGTTCACCAGGGCGGCGGCAGCCGCAGGGCGGCTCGACACGGCGCTCGCCAGTGCGGACGACCGCATGACGGTGCTGGCGGAGAAGAGCGCGGCGGTGGCGGCCAGCAGCCGGGAAGCGGCGGGGGCGACTCGGCTGATCGGAAAAGCGGCCAGCGGAGGCGGTGCGGCAGCCGGCGGCGGCGGGGGCGGCGGAGGCGTCTTCGGGACGATCGGCAAGAAGGGAGAGCCCGCGCGGAAATTCTTCCACATGCCGGGGATGGCTGCTCTCGGCGGAATGTTCGTCGGCTACGAGGCGGTCAAGTCGGCGCTCAAGACGGACTACTCAGTCCGTGCGGCGGCACTCCTCTACGACCCGGCGGCGAGGCGCGATCCGAAGCTGCTGGCGCACGACGTGAAGTTCCTGCGCGATCTCTCGTTCCGGACGGCGCAGGGCACGATCTACACGACGCAGGAAACCGCGGCGGCGTACGGAACGATCGCCAATATCCTGCGCACCGCCCCGAAATTCCAGGGCAAGCACAAGTTTCCGGATTTCGCCGCCGTCGCGCCGATCCTGCTGCGCGCGGCGGAAGTCACGAGCATGCAGAGTCTTGGCAGTCTTTCCGAGAGCGCCAAGGCAATGGTGATGTATGCGCATCTCACCGGCGCCTACACGCCGGCGGCGACGGTCAGGCGCACCAATCAGATGCTGGCGATGGCCGAAGTCACGGGCATGAAGATGCCTGCCCTTGAGCGCGTCATGAGTTACGGCTTGCCGATCATCCGGGCGCTCGGCGGCAGCATGTCACAGGGTGCGCTGCTGACGGCTTTCCTCGCCCAGGCCGGCCTCGGGCGGCGCGCCGGATATGCGGTCGGGCAGATGGCGACCGGACTTCTACAAACCGGCGGCCCGCTCACCGCGGCACTTGAACGACAATACAATTCGGCACAGAAGGCACTCGGAAAACATTTCATTCCAGTAACGAAAGCCAAGATGAATGCGCACGTCCTGGCACTGCACAATCTCGGCCTCCTGGACGCATCCGGGCACCTCACGGTGCTGGGGCGTGGCGGCAGGCTTTCGATCCACAAGGAGATTGCGGACATCGTGGCGGCCGAGGGGCGCATGAGCAAGCAGAAGCTCGCCTCGGCGCTGCACGCCGCGTTCGGCATACGCGGTGAGCGCGGTGCGGCGCTCGTCGCGATGCTGGGCCATTTCTACGCCGCCTTTTCGAAGGCGGTTGCGACCACTCCGGGAGCGGCAAGGCAGCAGGCACTGTTTGCCAAGACGCCGCTGCAGCAGTTCGAGCAGGTGTGGGCGCGCCTGCAGGACATCGGGAACATCCTCGCAACGAGCGTGCTGCCTGAGTTCACGGCCCTTACCAATCTGCTGTTGATTGTAACGAACGGTCTCGATACGCTGTTCCGCAGGTACAGTTGGCTGGCTCGCCTGGTCGCTGGGGCAGGTATGGGCGCCATCGCCGGTGCGGCTTTTGCGGGGGTAGGGGCTATTCCCGGTGCCGTGATAGGGGCAACCGGCGCCGAGCTATGGGGAATCGATCCGACGGGGCGCAAGATTCTGCACGCGCATCTTGACCCCGGGGCTTCATGGCTGCGGCCATCGAAGACGGAGGTGCATGTCACGGCGCCGCTCAACGTCACGGTCGAGGGCTCGATGCTCGGCGATTATGCGAGCCTCAGCATGTTCCTCACCGACTGGTGGCACAAGCACTCCGGGGAAGTCGGCAAGAGCGTGGCGGCGCAGATCGAGGCGGCGCAGACGCACCGCAAGCGCTCGACGTTCCTTGATCCGGCCTACGGATACATGCCGCCATGAGCGGCGCGATCGCGATCGTCGATGCGGCGCTCGGCGCTGTCGCATCGGCGGTCGGCAACAGCACGGTCGCGGGCGCGCTCGGGTTCGGCGATTTCGCCGCGCTCGGCAGCGTCTCGTTCATGCTGCTCGGCTCGCCCGAGACGCTGGTGCGCGACCGCAAGAGCGTGTTTGCGAAGCTGCCCGTGATTGGCGCGCCGCCGGTTCTGCAATGGATCTACGACGATCTCGAGCAGGTCACGATGGGCATCCGGCTGCACAACTGGTGGTGCGATCCGGACAGCGCGGTGGCTCTCCTCGACAGCGTGCGCGTCTCGCATCAGCCGCAGCCGCTCGTGATGGGGACAGGCATCCCGCTCGCCGGGCTGCTCGGCGGCGGCGAGGCGAGTCCGGTCGCCGGGCAGTATGTGGTGACAGAGCTCTCGGTGACCGACCTCTGGCGCTACGCAGGCGTGGCGCAGCACATCGATTGCAAGCTCGTGCTGAGCCAGTGGCAGCCGGCGCTGCCTCCCGGGGCGCCGAGCATGCAGCCGCCAGGGCCGACGCCGGGGGTCATAGGGGCACCGGCGGGGCTGACCGCGATCTACGCGGCCGGCGCGACGCTCGGGCTGCCGCTGCCGAGCCTTGGGTTCTCGACGGTGGCGCTCTCGGCGATCGCGCGGGCGGGCGCGCCATGAGTGGATCGGTGATGACGCCGGCCGAGTTCGCGGCTGCCTATAATCTCACAGCTGTCGCGGGGGCGCCTCCGGTTGCGCCCTCGGCGGTGCAATACGTGACCGGGGCCGCCGACCGGTGGGATATCGTGGCGTGGCGCATCTACGGCGACCCGACGCAGGTGAGCACGGTGATTATGAACAATCCAACGGTGGCGATCTCGCCGGTGCTGCCGCAGGGGATCCTGCTCTTCTGCCCGCTGATCGCACCGCCGGCGCCGCCGGCAGCCTCGACGCCGTGGAGCCCGTGAGATGAGCGGCACCCTGCCGCTGCCGCCGGCGCTCCCCCTCCCTCTGCCACCGACGCCGCCCGCGGGAGGAACCGCCTCGGCCTCCACGGCCCCCTGGCAGCCCCCCGTGGGCGCGACCACGAGCCTCGCCGTGCCGCAATGGCAGGTGGTCTACAACGGCACCGACATTTCCGGCGACATCCTGCCGATGGTGACGCAGGTCTCATACCAGGAGAACGTCGGCGGCCTGACCGCGACGATGGCGCTCAACGTCGAGGACACGCTCTATCGGTTCCAGCGGTCGAGCTACCCGCAGCAGGGCGACACGATCCAGCTCTCGATCGGCTACGCGGGCGCCGCGCTCGTTCCGTGCGGGAGCTTCGATATCGACAGCTTCGAGGTGGCCGGGCCGCCGGATACCTTCACGATGCACGGCATCCAGGCCGGGATCAGAAACGGGCTCAGGACGCGGCGCAACATCGCCTACGAGAACATGACCGTGCCGGAGATCGCGCAGGCGGTCGCGGCAAGGGACGGCATGACGGCAGTGATCACGCCGACCAGCCCGAACGTCGTCTACAAGCGCGTGACCCAGCACATGGAGACCGACCTCTACTTCCTGCACCGGCTGGCGAACCTGCACAACTATGAGTTCACGATCCGCGACGACCAGCTCGTGTTCTATTCGCGGCCGACGCTCGAGGCGCAGCCGGTGGTGGGAACGATCACGCGCGACCAGCTGGTCCGTTTCGGGTTCAGCAACCAGAGCCTGGCGCACCAGACCTATGCGAGCGCGCTGGTGACGTACTCCAACCCGACCGCCAAAAAATTGCAGAGCGGCACGGCGGTCAACCCGGTTGCGGCAAGTACGGATCAGCTCCGGCTCGCGCATCGGCTCGAGCAGAACCAGCAGGGCGCGCTCCGGGCGCAGTCCGCGCTCTGGGAGGCTAATATGGAGCAGGCGACGGCGACGCTCACGATGCCCGGCACGATGGCCTGGCGCGCCGGCAACACGGTGAACGTCAAGGGCTTTGGGGTGTGGGATACGATCACCTATCTGGTGAAGAGCGCGCGGCACGAACTGGCGCCCACCGGCTACGCGACATACCTGAGCCTCAGGAACGTGGTGGCGGGCTCGGCGGCAAGCGAGAAGGTGGCGCTGCCGCTGCAGAAGGTGCAAGCGCCCTGAAAGGGCGCGTGGCGTCAATAGAGTGATGGATATAACAGGCATGTTCACGAACAGGTCGTTGCAACGGCTCGCATCGGCAGGCGCGGTCGTGATTGGCGTGCTCGGGATGGTGAGCAGCGTCTATCTGGCGACAAAAGGGGCTGTGTGGGCAGTGGAGATTGTGCCGGGTGCCGTGATGTTTGGCATGGGGCTTTGTGGTCTGTTCGTGCTGAGTAAACCGCATCAGCTCTAGCATTCTCCAGAAATGCCCGGTCGGATTCGCATTTCCTTCTCTCTCCGCCGGTGTGTTAGAAAGTACTTGTGCATTTTGCTGGTGTTTTTGAGCCGGTGAAAGTGGCTGGATCGGGCGGCCGGATCAGGTTGTAAGCCGCCGCCATCATGGTGAACATCCAGCCGGGAGAACACCCATGCTGACGGAATCCGATGCCCGCGGCGCCTACTCGCGGCAGTACGTGCCGCCGTTCCGGGTGGGGATCGTGACCGCGCAGCAGATTTCGCCCTTTCCGGCGGCGCGGGTGCAGTTCCCGGACCGGGACAACATCGTGACGTACTGGCTGCCGATCTGCCTGCCGAAGGTGCAGGACGACAAGTTCTTCTGGATGCCGGACGTGGGCGAGCAGGTGCTCGTGCTGATGGACGAGCACGACGAGAACGGGGCGGTGGTGGGATCGCTCGGCTCGACCGTAGATCAGGCGCCGGGCTGGGCGACGGCGAACACGTTCGGCGTGCAGTTCAGCGACGGCACCGTTGTACGATACGACCGGGCGGCGCACGCGCTGACGGCGGCGCTCGGGTCGGGCGGCAGCGCCACCATCTCGACGCCGCTCGGCAACCAGGTGGTGCTCGACAACGCCGGCAACGTCGGCCTGACGGCCGGCCCGGGTGGCAAGGTGACGTTCAGCAACGGCTCTGCACCGAACGATGCACTGGCGCTCGTGAGCAAGCTGGTGGCGGCCTTCAACGCACATATCCACCCCGATCCGCAGGGCGGAGATACCGGCGTTCCGACCGTGCAGTGGACGGCGAGCACGGTCGAGTCGATAACAACCGCAGTCACGGACTGAGAGATGTCCGGAACCGGACCGTCCGGCGGCTCGGCTGTTACTCTTGCGCAAATTACCAGCGCCGACTGGAGCCTGATGCTCGACCGCACGGCGGGCGGAGGGTCTGCCAGCGGGATCGGGCAGGTGGTGCAGAGCCTCGCCGACGTGGGGCAGGCGATCGCAATCATCCTCGGCACGATGCCGGGCGAGGACCCGTGGCGCCCGACTTTCGGGTGCGACCTGACGCAGTTCATCGACCGGCCTCTGCCGGCGGCGATGCCGGCGATCGTGGCGGCGGTGGCGACGGCAATCGAGACGTGGGAGCCGAGAGTGAAGGTGCTGAAGGTGACGGCGGTCGCGGGCGGCGCGGCGGCCCCCGCGACGCTCACGGTGAGCGTGACCTGGCAGATTGACCTCGGGACGAACGCGACGCCATCGGGGACGATCGGCGCGCTCAGCCCGCAGACGACGGTGGTGACGCTATGAGCAACTCGATCACGAGCCTACCGCCGCCGGTCTTCCTGAACGATGCGGACGGGCTCGATCCGAACCTGATCCTCGCCGACATGATCGCGGCCTTCCAGAACGCGAGCGGGCGCACGCTCTATCCCGCCCAGGTCGAACGGCTGCTGATCAACCTCTACGCCTACCGCGAGGCGCTGGTCCGGAACGCGATCCAGTACACCGGGCAGCAGAACCTGCTCGCGTATGCGGCCTACCCGATGATCGACTATCTCGGGCAGCTCCTCGGCGTGACCCGGCTGGCGAGCGTGGCGGCGACCTGCACCATCCAGTTCACGCTGACGGGCGCGCTCACGGTGCCGCTCACGATCGATGCCGGCACGCAAGTCGGCACCAGCGACGGCAACTTCCTCTTTGCGACGAATGCTGCCCTGGTGATCCAGACCGGCGCGACGAGCGGCAGCGTGGCGGCCACCTGCACGACGGCGGGGAGCGCCGCCAACGGCTATCTCGCCGGGCAGGTGGACGTGCTGATCGGCGCCAATGCGCTCATCGCGAGCGTCGCCAACACGACGGCGACGGCCGGAGGATCCGACACCGAGAGCGACGATCATCTCCGGACGCGGATCCAGGCGGCGCCGAACCAGTTCTCGACCGCGGGGCCGGGCGGCTCCTACAACTACTGGACGCTCACCGCGGATGCGACGATCGCGGCGGCGGACATCTATTCGCCGGCGCCCGGCCAGGTTGCGGTCTATGTGCTCACGGGGCCGATCACGGTGCAGCCGGCGGCGAGCCCGAACAGCGCCGGCATCCCGAGCGCGGGGGTGATCGCCGAAGTGGTGGCGGTCCTGAACGGCGCCACGGTGCGGCCACTCACGGACACGGTAAGCGTCGCTGCCGTGACCGAGGTGGATTACACCGTGACCGCAACGGTGACGATGTATGCCAACGCCCCGAGCACGGCGGAGGCGGCCGCCTACACTGCCGCGCAGCAGCTCGCGCTCAACCTTGCGAATGGGGTGCGCACGGATCTCGTGCCGTCGCAGTGGGTCGCGGCGCTCTCCGTCGCCGGCGTCTACGAGGTCACGCTGACACTGGCCGCGAGCATCGGCGGCACGCCGCTGACACCTCTCGGCGACGGGCGGTTCGTCCTGCAGCCGGGCCAGTGGGCGAACTGCACGGCGATCACGCTGACATATCAGACTTCGCTCGAGGAGGAGCCGCTGTGAGCGGCACCGGCTCCAGCCTGACGGCGCCGGGCTCGATCAACGATGCGCGGACCAGGGCGCACCTTGCGATCGGGCAGAGGCTCGGCACGATCGACCTCACGCCGCTCCTGATCTACACGGTGACGAGTGCGCCCGCCTCGGCGCTCCCGTTCCTCGCGTGGCAGTTCGACGTTTCCTCGCCGTTCTATTCGCTTCTGGCGAGCGGCGCGGCGCAGCAGACGCTGATCGAGAACGCGATCCAGCTGCATCGCTACAACGGCACGCTCTACGCCATCACGACGATCATGGCGACGCTCGGATTCCAGGATGTCACGGTGGAGGAGGGCCAGGCGAGCTGGGGCGGCGCGACGTGGCCGGCCAACGAGGGGTGGGCGGTCTTTCGCGTCTATGCGAACGATGTGACGATGCCGGTCAGCGCCATGACGGAGGCGCTGGCGGTGGCGGCGATCAACTTCTTCAAGCCCGAGCGCTCCTGGCTCGATTCTCTCTGGTTCGCCGCGGCGCCGCTCGCCGATGCGGTGACGGTGAGCGACTTCATCGTGATCGTCGCCGAGGGCCAGATCGCGGAAGCGCCGCTCGAAGTGACCGATTACGTGAGCGTGACGGGGTGGACGCTCGCCGACACCAAGACCATCGCGCCGCTCTACAGCGCGCATTTCTATCATGCCGGGATCCTGTATGGGCCGCCGCAGCCGGCGGTGGCGGATTCCGGTCTTGTCATCAACGAAGTTCCGACGGAGTGACAACATGAAAAGGTGGCAGAGGACCGTCCGCCGGGAGCGCACCGTGCGCCCGAGCGGCCGTATCCGCCTCTGGCGGGTGGCAGCGGACCATCCGCACGGCGAGCTTTTCTGGGAGGGCGACAATCTGGTGGTGAATGCCGGACTGCCGGCGTTCGCCGAGCAGGCGGGCGGCAACAACAGCTACCAGGTGGCCGCCGTCGGGTTCGGCAGCGGATCGACCGCCGTTACCGTCAACGACACCGACCTGACAGGGCCGGAGAAGTACTACAACGCGGTCGGGGCGGCGACGTTCCCGAGCAGCGGGACGGTGCAGCTCGCGTTCGCGATCCAGGCCGCGGACTATGCCGCCTATGGCCTGACGATCCAGGAAATCGGGCTGTTCGCCAATCCGCCGGTGGCGGTCACGCTGCCGGCAGTCGCCGGGTTCAGCTATCCGGCCTGGGCGGCGAGCAGCGCGCAGCCGGTCGGCAACCTGGCGAGGAGCGCGGCGGGCAATCCGTTCCGCTCGACGACGCCGCCGGCGTGGCCGGCGAGCACGACCGAAGCGGTCGGTCATCTGATCATCGATTCCAACGGCAATCTACAGAAATGCACGACGGCGGGCACGACGGGCTCGGCGCATCCGACCTGGGCGACGACGGTCAACAGCACGACGGCCGACAATACCGTAACGTGGACCTGCGAGGCGCTCTCCGGCTACACGCCGACGACCGGTGCGAGCGTGCCGAGCTGGGTGACGACCGCAATCGGCGCCTTCACGTACGACAACACGGTTGCATGGACCTATCTCGCCGGCCTCGCGCTGCCGACGCCGATGATCGCGCACGCGGTGGTGCCGAGCTTCGCGTTCACCGGCTCTGCGTCCTATTCCGGCACGTGGTCGCTCACATTCTGAGGGCTGAACGATGGCAAACCTGATCGACTCGCCGTCCTACACGGTGAACGGGGTCTACCAGATCGCGCAGACCGACAAGGTGGAGGGTGCGGCGACGGGCGCGAGCTTCGGCGGCATCGGCGTCTCGAACGAGCCGCACCAGAATCTCGCGAACCGGACGGCATTTCTCTACGGGCGGCAGAACACGAACATAGGAAACATCACGACGCTGCAAGGGCAGGTCAGTGCGCTTCTGGGCCTCGTCGGCCTGCACGGGTTCGCGAACATCACGAGCGTCGGCACGCAGTACTGGACGGCCCCGACATACACGGATGTCGCGACCTATCTGGCGCTTTTCATCATTACGGGCGGCGGCGGAGGAGGCTCCAACAGCTCCGGCACGACCCCGGGCGCCGAGTATGCGAGCGGCGCGGGCGGTGGCGCGGGTGCCACGATCATCGGGATGCTGCAAGTCACGGGCGGTGAGACATATTCGATGACCATCGGCGCCGGGGGAGGTGCGCAGAGCAATGGTGCCAGCACCATTCTTTATGCGCCAAACGGGAATACTCTCGCCGAGGCGGCGCCGGGTGGCGGCGCGACATTTCAAAGTGCAACGACCAGCGCAGGGGTGGGCACACTCGCCGGTTCGCCCCTCTATGCGCCGTTCTCCGGTTTCATTCTTCCGAACGGCCAGGGCGGGGACGGGCAGAGCGGCGCGTTCAGCGGCGTCGGCGGCCAGGGTGCTGCGTCTTTCTGGGGGGCCGGAATGCGTTCATTTGCGACGGTTGCGGCGTCTCCCGGGGCCTATGGCAGCGGCGGCGGGGGCTCGTACGCCGGCGTTGGGAACGGCGGGAGCGGGCAGAGCGGCGTCGTATTCATTCTCTGGTAGGCAGCGGCCCCTTTCTCTCGTCTCTCATACCAAGCGGATCTTCGGATCGATCGTGCGCGACCTCGCTCGCAGCGGGATGCGGCGTCCCGGCCGTGCGGCGCAGCAGACGCTGCTTGAGCCCGGCGGTACCTTTCGTCTGCGGTTCATCCTCGGCCTCAGCGTCCGTCCGCGCGCCGAACCAATCCTCGGGGCGGCTCATTTCGTCCTGCAGGCTCGCGTAGATTTTACGGAGTTGAACCACCTGCGCTGCCCTGATCGCCTCGATCCGGCACTGGCAGCGCGCCGAGATCTGCTGCGGCGTCACGCCGAATGCGCTGAACGCGGCGACCATCTTTTTGATTCCGGCGGGCGACGTATCTGCACTCGCGCGCAGAGTTGCCTCGCACTGCGCGATCGCCGCCTCCTGCACGTCGCCGGGGATCACGGTGAGCAAAACTGCGCGTTTGCGCCTCTGCCCCACATTCGCGATCAGCTCGTATACGTCGCGTTCGTCCGTGAGCTGGTAGCCGCCTCGTTTGGTGTCGCGCCAGTGACGCACCTGAAACTGGCGCTCGTCGTAGTAGCCAGTTTCCAGATCCCAGGCATAGGCGACGCATTCGCTCACTCCGTTGTGGCGGGCGAGCTCCTTGATCCCGGACGCGATATTGCCCCACCTCCGGGCGAGCGCCTCGGCCAGTCGGATCGTGGGGCCGGAAATATCCGAGCCGCCGCGCGAGTACTGGTAGAGCGCTCCCTCAGCCAGGGAGGGCCTCGTGCAGTCCTGCAGGATTGCGTCCACGCAGCGGATCGGATCGCGCGGATTCGCACGTGCGACTAACATCCTCGCCTGGACCTCGGCAATACTCCTCTGCTGCTCGACGCTGACGAGCGCGGTCGCCGCAGCGACGGACGGCTGGGAGCGAAACGGATTGGCGACAGCTCGCGGCGCTTCATCGTTGCGCTCGATCATTTCGACCTCAGACATTTTTCACTTTCTCCTGCTCAGGCGCAGCACGCGCGCTGCCTCGCGTTTTACCACATATTCAGCACCAGCCTGCATTTTCCACGTGCAGAGTATGCGCCCGGCGGAGTCAACGAGCGTGTCGCCCTGGTCGGCGAGAGTGCACAGCACGACAGCTCTCGCGGCGTCCCTCTGCTCCGTGGCTGCGTGCAGTGCCGCGTCTGCCTGTCGTATCTGCTCGATCGCTGCCAGGGCCTCTGCGTCTGCCGTCACGATCCCCTGGCGTGCGGCGTGCCCCCACCGCTCCACGGCGTCGTGCACCGTGATCGCCGGCGGCGGTTCTCGGCGCTGCACGAGATCCCAGAACGTGGTCTCAACCTCGATAATTTTCGTGTGCAGATCGGCGTCAGCCTCGACAGAATAGACACGGAAATCGGAACCACCGATCAGGACGGCAACGTCGCAGACAGGCGCGCCGGTCACTATCAGATAGTGGTGCGCCTGCGGCAGGTAGTACAACGGAATCTGGTCTGTCCCCGGTTCGCCCCAGCCGTCGGTGCTCCGGGCGGTTTTGATTTCCAGGACGCGCCCGTCGTCCACGCGGCCGTCGATATTCGCGATCAGCCACTCGTGTTGCGGGTGGTGGAGAATCTCGTCTACCACCTGCACCGCTCGCCCGGTCACGCGCGCATACTCCGCGCGGACGACGGGCTCCAGTGTGAGCCCCCACCGCATCGCGTCCGTCTCGCGGACAGCTCCGGTATCCGCACCGATTTTTTCCGCCCACACGTCGTACGGTGTGCGCCACGGTGATACGCCCAGAATCGCCGGCGCGTCGCTGCCCCCGATTCCCTGGCGGCGCGCCTCGTGCCACGCCGGATCGTTGCGCCGACCGCTCATTCTCCCTCCTCCGTATCAGCTGGCCGCACGACCCGCAGAGCGGGGCGCCACGGTATTACCCGGCTGTCGCCGTGCGCCGCGGCAATCACCTGGTCGATCGTGTGCGGTAGGCTGCCACGATCCGAGCCGCCCGCGCTCGGGGCCACACGCTGGACAGTGCCGGCGGGAGAGTGCCCGCGGCCCGGATTCTGTTCGGCGAGACGTGCGTCCTCAGCGGCGTTCGCCACGATTTCGTCGAGCGCGCGCTCGAGGCGTTTGACGAGGAGCGCCCACCGATTATATCGTGTTGCGCGCTGCTGTAATTCGGCGGCACGATCTGGATCGCCGGCGAGCGCCGCCAGAATTACGCACTTTTCCGCCTCGCTGTCGATTTCAGCAGAGACGGGAGGTGCAGAGAGCGGGGGCAGTTCCTGGGTCACCGCACGAGCCCCACTGCCGCGGCGACGACGACCGCGGTCCACGCCAGCAGGGCGACGGCCCCGAGCGCGATCAGCAGCAGACTGATACCGAGCCACGCCGGCGGGGTTTCGGGCTCCGGCTCAGGATCGGGGTAGTGGGGCCGGTCCGAGCGGCCACGCCCGGCCCCGTGCGTGAGAACTGCGGCGGGAGGCTCGCCGCTCCGCTCGGAATCTGTGCGGTCCTCCTGCGCGCCAGCGAGCGCCGCGTCGGCGTAGGCGAGCGCGACCAGCAGTTGTGCCGGCGGCTCGCCGAGGGAGCGCACGTCGGCGACGAGGAGACGGAGAGCCGCCTCGCTGGTCGGGCGCGCCGGTGCCCCCGCGAGCGCCGAGAGGAATTGGTCGTCGCTCACGAGCGTGCCTCCGCGGTGTGCTGGTTGACGAAGTCGTCGGCGGTGACGGCCGCGCCTGTGACTTCACGAATGCGGCGGAGCACCGCTGGTGGAGGGAAACGGATGCCGACAGCGTAACGATGCACGGTGTGGACTGCGCCCGCGCCCGTGAGCCCAATCAGGTCGGCAAGCCGTTGATAGGTAAGCCGATTCTGCCTGCGGTACTGTTCGAGTGTCATCGCCCACCAGCCTCCGCGTTGCTGGCCGCCGCCTCGCAGAGCGCGGCGAGCGCACGGAGTTGGATCGGGGTCAGCTGCACCGAGCCGCTGGCGAGCTCGGTGCCCGTCCAGAACTCGGCGTGGAGCGCGGTCGCGCCAGGAGCGGTCGCGCTGGGACGTGTCTCCACGATCAGCTCCTCGGGCACGAGCCCGGAGCGATCGAGGAGAGTGAGGGAGCGTGTATCGCCCGCCACCTCGAGCTCAACGGAGAGATACGGCGTGGCGTGCCTGGCGGTCACGACACGGCGGTCCGGGCCGGCTGAGCGCTGGCAGCGCTGCCTGTGTCGGCGCCCAGGGCACGCGGAGTTTTGGTGGCAGGCACCGCCGCGCTGGCGGCGTAGGCGGCGAGCCGGAGCTCGTATCGCGCGATCGCGGCCCGGCGGTCCGGGCCGAATGCACGCTGGCACTGCCAGCAGTCTGCCGCCCCGCAGTCGTAGACGGGACCCAGCGTCGCGGTCACGACACGGACTCCAGAGCCGCCTGGGCGCGGGCGGCGTCCGTAGCCTCCTCGAGCTCGCGCTCGAGGGCGGCATCGGTGAGCGCGTCGAGCCGCGCGATCGCGTCCTCCAGTCTGGCACCAGCCAGTACCAGGAATCCGGCGGCGTCGTCGGCCGCCTCCGCCGCCTCTCGGCGCGTGGCGGTAGCGGCCAGGACGGTGCACTCCGCCTCGACCACGACGAGGCGGTCGAGGAGCCCGGTGAGAGAAATTCTCGCCGCGTCAACGCTACGCTCGGCGGCGAGGCGAGCGGCGGGGGCGATCCTAATCCGGCTGGGCATCTGGTCTCTCCCTGCCCCTAGTATCGGGGCGCGGGGCAATCTGCCCCTCTGCCGAGCGGCCGTCAAGAGAAAAAGGGGCGACGTGCCCCCCTGCAGTGCCCCTCACGAATATGTGATCGAACGTAACTGCGGTTGCATTGATCGGGGCGCACGGATATGGCCGTTGGAGTTTTGCCATTGACAGGGCCGGGGCAATCTGCCCACACTCGGGGCATGACGGGGAAGGAAATTCTCGCGAGAATCGGGACGCCTGCTCTCCTGGCAGCCCTCCCAGGAGTCTCGCACGAGGCCGTCAAAACGTGGCGGCGAGGCTCGCGCGGTATCCCGGCCCGCTACTGGCCGGCGATCGCGAGGATCGCGGCCACGCGGCCGGAAACGGCCGATATCACGATCGAGGTGCTGGAGCGTGCTGGGCTGTGCCGGCGCGGTCAGAGTGACAGCGAGATTCCCGTTAGGCAGAGGGGAGCGGCAGGATGCGCGCGTTGATCCTCGCCTCCGTGCAGAGACTACCCGCCGGGTGGGGAGCGGGCGGCTGCGCGCAGAGGGAATTTCCCCCCTCGACCCGGACCCGAGGCGAGAATATCGGGCACGAAACGGCCGTATGCGCGGACGTAACGGGCCGCGCTCAGCCTGTCGATGTGGCGTCGCGGGGACGCGCCCAGACAGGCCCAGAGGCCAGTCCTCGCCCCGAGCACACTGCGGGTATCGGCGTGCAGAGGCCGGGATTGGCCCCAGTGGGTGGGAGGCCCACGCCTCACTCAGATTGTCGAGCTTCGGTGCGCCATCGGGGTGTGCCGCAGGGCTGGCCGCGAGCCGATCGCGGTAGTGTTCCTCCCTATCTGCAACTAGCGGCGGCTGGTTTTGCACCGGCCGCCACGTTTTTTGCAGTTCCGGACGGAATCCCCGGCTCGCCGGGATACAGCGAGAGAGACGGAACACCAGGCTCGCCGGGATAAAGCGAGAGCGAGGTTGTGATGGTCACGGATCAAAAAAAACTGACGCGCTACAGGGATCGGATTGTCGAGCTCGAGCGAGAAAAGCGAGAGCGAGCGAGAGATATTCGAGAAATTCTCCTCGAAATGAAAAGCGCCGGTCTCCCGAAAGAGGAAATCGCGGGCGTGAAATTGGCGGCGCTCCGTCACTTCGAGCCACCTGAGCATAGAGAGCTGCGCGAGAGCGCGGAGGAGATTGCCGCCGCGCTCGGCGATCTGGTCGATACGCCACTCGGCGAGGCCGCGGTTCGCGCGGCCGCCTGATACCGGGCACAGCCGCGTGAGCGAGCAGCTCGGGCTGACGCTGCGCCGGCGGGACGGACGCGGGCGCCAGAGATACGTGCGTTCTCGCGCCGTTCCAGAGAACGATCTGCACGCCGGAACAGCAAAATTGCTCGCCGCAGTCCTCGATCCGGTCTGCACCTACTGGACCACGGTTCCGGCAGGTGGGTACGATCTGGCGCCGCAGGCGGCAGTCCGGCTCGCGAGGCTCGGGTACAAATCAGGCACTCCCGACGTTCTGCTCTGGTGGGCGATCGGCGTTGGCGAGTGCGGCGCGGGAGCGATCGAGCTCAAATCCGCGAACGGCCGTCTCACCAAAACCCGTGTCGTGCACACCCGTCGCGGATCGCGTGTGGTGGTCGGGCAGACAGACAGGCACCTCGAGCTGCGGGCGGCTGGAGTGCACGTCGCTGTCTGCCGCAGCCACGCGGAGGTGCTGGCGGCGCTGGCGCAGTGGCACGTGCCGCTGCGCGCGACCTCAGCGCCGGGGGCGCCGCTGCTGTGAGCGCGCTACTGTTCCCGCCGGACACACGATCCGACGACGAAATTCTGCAGGGTATTGCTGAGCGCTACGCCGAGCAGCAGCTCAGGACGTGCGACAGCGCCGGCTATTGGGTTCGTTGTGTGCTGGACCACGGCGAGGCCGGCGTGATCGAGGCGATGTGCCTCACGTTGGCTATCTGGCAGCGCCAGCGCCGCTGGAACCGCAACCTCGATCTGCGCCAGGTGGCGACGCGCGCTCTCGACCGGCTGCTCGAGGAGCCGCTGGACCGGCCGATCTCTCGTATCCGCCGCACCTGCTGGCCGCTGATCGAGGACTGCCTGCACCGCTCTGACCCCGGAGCGGTCGAGAGATCGGCACGTTCTGCCGCACCCGGTCTGCCGGAGGGCTGGCTCGTCGCAACGCTCGCCGAGATCGTGCGGCAGCAGCGCGGCCGTCACCAGCGTGCGGCCCGTGCCAGACGGTGAGGACAGGCCCTGGACTCGCGGCGAGGTTGTGCCTCTGCGCGCGGTGGACGGCGCTGCGGGATCGTCTCGGAGCCTCTGGTGCGACGCGGCCGAGTGGGTCGAGGAGGAGGTGCCCGCCAGACCGTGGCTGGTGAGGGGGTACCTGCTCAGGGGGTCTGTCACACTGGTGTCCGGAGCCGGGGCGGCCGGCAAATCGATGCTTATCGTGGGCTGGCTCGTCGCGCTCGCTCTCGGGCAACCGTGGGGCAAATTTGCCGCGGGAGTGCCGCTGCGGAGCCTGGCGTACAACGTCGAGGACGATCGCACCGAACAGCAGTTGCGGATATCGGCGTGCCTGCGCCAGTGGGGCCGCACGCCGCGTGACCTGGGCGGCCGGTTTGTTCGCTGCGGACCGGTTGGGTCCGGGCTGCTCCTCACGTTCGACCCAGTATCGCAAACGGTCTCGCCGACGTCGCTGATGGAGAGCTTGCTCGCAGAGATCGAGAGCCGGCGGCCTGACGTGCTGGCGCTCGACCCGCTCGTGGAGATCCACGGCGCAGGGGAAAACGATAACACCGCTTTGCGCGCGGTCGTGGCCTATTTCCGCTCGTTCGCGCTGCAGTACCAGCTCGCGGTGGTGATCGTGCACCACGCGCGTAAGGGCGGCAGCCAGCCGGGCGACCCCGACAGCGTGCGCGGCGCCAGCGCGATTATTGGCGCGGCTCGGGTGGTCCTGACGGTGCAGGAGATGGGCCCAGAGGAAGCGCTGGAGTTAGGAATCCCGAACGACGCGCGGCGTGACTACGCCAGGGTGGACGGGGCCAAATCCAATTACGCTCCCGCACGCGAGGCGGAGTGGTTCAAAAAACAGGAGTATCTCCTCGACAACACAGAGTGGGTCTCCGCCCTCGTCCCGTGGCGCCCGCCAGGTGCCGAGAGCGCCTCGCAGGAGACGATCGCGGCGATCCTCGCGGCGATTGAGGCCGGGACGGAGGGCGAGCCGTGGTCGCCGAAATTGAGCGGCGACCCGCGCTCGATCCGGACGCTCCTCCGGCGCCACGGCGTCACCGCCAGGCAGGCAGAGGCGGCAACGATCCAGGCGCTCGAGGCCGCGGGGATACGGATCGGCACGTATCGCACCGTGCACCGCCAGCTGAAACAGGGGTACCGAGGCGAGCGCGGCCCGGATTGCCGGTGGGTCGAGACGTGCTGATCGACGTGTCTCAGGTGCGCCGATCTACCGCGCCGATCCCCCCTGAGAATGCGCCGATCTCGTGCTGCGCCGATGTGGGTCCCCCCCCTACGGGGGGGATCGGCGCACAGCTACCGATCTCCCGCACCGATCCCTACGCTAGCGCTCCGAGATCGGCGCGATCCCGCCCGCCCGTAGTGGGGGACCCGGCGCGTTCGGCGCGGCTCTGGGAGGCAGCTCGGGGACGTGGAAAACAGGGCAGATTTGTGGCCACGGCCGGCCGGAACGCACGACGAATCGCGCGCGATATGCAGATGTGAGGGCGACGATGGACAGTAAAAAACGGACCACGCGGACCACGCGGACCACGATAGGCCGGGATCCGCGGACGATGAGCCGGGCCGAGCTTGAGAGCCTCGGGCATCGAAAACGCCCGCTGCTTTCGGCGATCCGGCAGAACTGTGTCGACTGCGCCGGGGCCAGCCCGGCCGAGGTGAGGCGGTGCGCCCTGATCGCCTGCCCGTTCTGGCCCTACCGGATGGGGGTGAACCCATTTGCCGCCGAGCGGTCGGAGGAGCAGAAGGCGACAGCCGCGGAAAAGATGCGGAGGTTGAACGCCAAACGGGGCGAGTTTGCCGGTTTTCCCCGTGAGACTGCCGTGCAAACGGCCGCCGAGGCTCCCCGGGGTAGGGAGATACCGGCCGAGGGCAGCTCGGAGGAGCCGGCGCAGTGAGCGCCGCACCACTCGTCGGCGCACAGCTGCTCGCCGTGCTCCTCGCCTACCGGGACAGAGGCCTCAGCGTACGCGGGACTGCGAACGCGCTGGGGCTGACGACGGGCCGCGTGTCTGGGGTGCTCTGGCGGCACGATCGCCGTTCCGGACGCGCCTACAGCGCGCAGGCACCCCACTGGGCGCGGGAGCAGCAGCGGCTGCGGGCGGATCGTGTCGTCGAGCTGTCGGCGGCAGGGCTGTCAACGGCCGAGATCGCTGGACGCGTAGGGATCACTGCCCGCAGTGTCGGGCGCATTCTGCAGCGCCGGCGGACTGTTGGCACCTGCGTCTCTCCGCCGGGGCAGAGCGCAGCGGCAGAGCGCCGTGCGGGAGAGTCGGCCTACCAGGGCGCAACGGCCGCGGCAGCCGTGTTGAGAGCAGAGAGCGTGCCACCGCCCGAGATCGTGCTGGGGCCGGACGGCGCCGGCGATACGGCCGGTCTCTGCGCGTGGGTGGACGGGGAGCCCCACCGGTGGTGGCGGTGCTCACTGGCTGCGGTGCGGGGCGCGTACTGCGAGGCGCACGCGGCGGTGTGCTATCCGGCCGCCGCGCTGAGGTCAGTGCCCTCACAACCAGTCCGCAGGCCGTACGGAGGTTGCCCTAACAACGTCGCCCGTCAGGAACGTCCTGAACTGGTTTCGCGGCCACGCCCGCCTATGGAGCAAAATCCGCCAGCGGTCAGCGACGTCGGCGACCTCGGCGTCTGGATCTGTCTCACGGTCGGCTGAGATAGCCGCGTGGACTGCGTCCCCTATTGACCGGAACGGCCCGATCACTGGGCGCCACGGTTCGGCGTGGTGCTGGAGGTAGTACGACTCCTGGTATCTCACTGGCGTTCTCCTATCCTGAGCCGGAGGTCAGTCTGTTCAGCCCCGTTCATCCCCGCGCACGCGGGGAACCTATGCGCGCACTATCTGATCTGCACCGTGCTTTTCTCCGGTTCAGCCCCGCGCACGCGGGGAACATTCCCAATCCCCTGACTCCACCACCTCGGGGTCGAATTCGAAAAACAGGAGATTCTCTAGCTCGGTCGGCTCGCAGTCGTAGTCGTCGGGCTCTAATCCCCCGAACTGGCGCCACGGCGAGTCTAGTTCGTATCGCACCGTCCGTGCGATCAGAGCGGCAGGAATCGTGATCCTGAGACGTGCCGCCTCGGCCGTGATTGCACTGCCCAACTCAGACCACGTGGTCTGCGGGCGGACTGTTACCGCCAGCGCCCCGTGTTCGCCACCAACGCAGAGGTTGGTGCCAACGTACTCGAGTCTGGACGGATAGGTTTCTACGTATCTCACTGGCGTTCTCCTGCCCCTGATCCCCGAGGCGCGGGCCGGCCGCACTGTGCGGCCGGAACGGCGAGAGGTTTTCAGACCTCCCGCACGACGTACGTGCGGGGCGCGAGGGTCGGGGGGCATATTGCCCCCGTCAGCCTGGCGTGTCAAGCAAAAAGGTGCAAAAAGGGGTCAGGAAGCCGCCGCCGGACAAAGGCAAAAGCATTCGCACGCTAAGGGGGGATCTGTTGTCAAAAAAGGCGACCGTCGTACGCGTTTCGACTCGTGAGGCCGGCCTCAAGAGGCGCTTGCGGCGACACCTAACTTCGCTCGGATTCGAGAGAACCGACGACGGGGATCTTGCGCCGCCCGGCACCGGCAAGGAAGCGATTCGCACCGTCCACGGTGCTCAACGCGAGGACCGGCTGGCAGCTAACAAGCAATTTCTGTCTGACCAATTCCCCAAGCTGGCAAAGCATTTTGCCTCCGGCAGCGAAGTTGATCCGCAGAAAATCTCGCCCGCATTGGAGCGTATAGAAACCGGCACATGGCAAGGCGATCTCTTTCGCCTAGCGGCGCTCACATGGTCGGTTCCCGTCTCAAACGGGTTCGGCCGTCGTCTCCGATATCTGGTCTGGGACGAGAACAACGACAAGCTCATGGGCATCATCGCGATTGGCGATCCGGTGTTCAATCTGCACGTGCGCGACAGTCTTATCGACTGGACCGTCAAAGATCGGAGCAAGCGCCTCGTCAACATCATGGACGCATACGTGCTGGGCGCGCTTCCCCCCTACAACATGCTTCTCGGCGGCAAACTCGTGGCGTGCCTTCTGCGTACGAGAGACATCTACGACGATTTCTCAAAAGCCTATGGCGGCACGAGGGGCATCATTTCCAAGCAGGAAAAGAAAGCTCGCTTACTGGCGATTACGACATCCTCTTCTATGGGTCGATCATCCGTCTACAACCGCTTGAAACTCGGCGGCGTCGAATATTTCAAGTCAATCGGTTACACGGGCGGATGGGGACATTTTCATATTCCTGATAGCTTGTTCTTGGACCTCCGCGATTATCTGCGTCACATCGATCATTCCTACGCGGACTGCAATCGCTTCGGACAAGGCCCGAACTGGCGCCTTCGCACTACAAGGGCCGCTCTCGCGGCCTTGGGCTTCAAGGAAGACATGCTGCGGCATGGCATACAGCGCGAAGTCTTTTTCTGCCAGCTCGCAAGCAACGCCACGAAGTTGCTGCATTCCGGAGAGGGTCGACCGAACCTAACCTCGCTTTTCACCGCCGAAGAGGTGTCAAAGCTCGCTATTGAGCGCTGGATTGTGCCGCGCGCGTTGCGGCGCCCCGAGTTCAAGGCGTGGGAGGCGGAAAACATCGCCGTCTTGCTGGGCGATCAGCGCGGCAAGCTCCTCGCCAAGCTGGCGCGCACGGGGTGAACGTATGTGCGCTTCGATAACGGGATAGCCACCATGCCCGTGTCTCTCGAACAATGGCAAGCGCGCCTGGAGAGGCACTTCGAGTCGCTGGCGCGCAAACGGTCGTCGTCGGGCTTTCCGATTTTCGCGCTGGAGCACGGATTGGAGCAGGGCGAGTTGGATGAGATAGCTTCCCAACTCCGCTCGCGGCTCAGGGGCGGCCTTCAACTTGCTCCGCATTGGCTTCTTTGGGTTATCTACACGACCGAGAGCGGCTACACCTACACGGGCGACGAATACTGGCACTCATTCGAAGAGAGCACCCCGGCCTGGGATTTTTCCGACCGGGACAGGATCAAGCCGTGGTTCAGGAAGTTTCAGAAAGCCTATAACGGCGTCGAGCCGTCCGGCCCGTGGGCCGAACACAGGCGAATCATAGCCTGGCCCATCACGCATGCGGTTCTTCCGCGTTATCTTCAGCGAGAATTCGCGCGCGCTCTTTATGATCTTCGTTTTCGTCTCGCAACCCTGTCTGGTCTTGAGACGGCGCGGATCGGGCGGCTGCTCGCGGCGAATGCCTACGCGACCACGCGCTTTCAGGAGTTTCTTCAACAGGAAGAATTGACGGGCCGCATCGTGCTGGCGCTTCTCGGCGCGCCGTCGGAACCGGCCCTGTCCGCCAAAAATATTGCGTTCTGGCCAGAGGCGATCTATCCACTCTCCCTCGCTGCGCGGGGGCAGACTGCCTGAGGTGTCGATCGACGACGTGATAGAGCAGCTGGAGGAGGCGGGCGCGACGCTGCTGAGCCTGCCGCCCTCGGGGCCAGGGAAACGGGTACGTACCAGCCAGTGGCCGCTGATCCGCGCGGCGATCGAGGCCTACGGGTGGTCGGGAGCGCGGGTGCGAGCTGCGGTGCCGCTAGCGGCCGAGATCAGCCGGATGGACGAGGCGCTCGGTTGGATCAGTCTGATACCGCACGACCGTTACGTGCTGCGCCGGATCGTCGGTGCGCGTGCTCTGGTGAGCCCGCTGACCGGTCGGCATCTCTTCACTTGGCAGAGACTCGGGGCGTTGCTCGGCGCCGACCCGAGGGCAGTGCAGCGGTGGCACGCCCGCGGGATCGCTCTGATCGTGGCGGCGCTCGCCGACCGCGCTCGTGCCGGCGCAGCCGGCCGTGCGTAGCGGCGCAGTGGCCGAGCCCGGCCGCCGCGTCTCGACGTGCCCACGGTGCGGGTCTAGAGAAACCTGGATGCGCCGGTCGCGAGATCTGGTAGACGGCTGCCGGCTGCGGATGCGCGTTTGCGGCCAGTGCGGCCACAGGTGGGCGACGATCGAGGCGCCGGCCGAGGTCGTTCGAGCGGGGCAGCGGGCCGTCTCGGGGCTGGCTGTGCTGGCGCGTATCGTGGCCGGAGAGGCCGCCGGCACCACGTTTCCGGCAGCGGCGGTGGCAAAACGTGCAGGTGGTGGCTGATCCGGCGCAGTGTGGTGTCACAGTTGCCGGTAGTGGGTTCCCGGCTCGCCGGGATACAGCGAGAGCCAGCGCGGAGCTGGCCGTTCCGAATGGGGTGTTCCCCGCGTGCGCGGGGATGAACCGGCGCCGGTGTTGTCGTTGGCGAGGCCGGGGTAGTGTTCCCCGCGTGCGCGGGGATGAACCGCCGTGGAGCTTCACATAGTCCTGGTAGGTGGCGTGTTCCCCGCGTGCGCGGGGATGAACCGGAACGAGCCCCATCGGGGCGTGCGACGCTGGCGTGTTCCCCGCGTGCGCGGGGATGAACTGTGAGAGTGCGCGTGGCCCGAGCAGGCAAAACTGTGCCGGCGGTGCAGGTGCGTCGCCAGGCGGCGGTGCTGGCGGCGCTCGCGCGGCAGCCGAATATCTCCGCTGCGGGGCGCGCCGCCGGCGTGAACGAGGCCACGGTACGAGCCTGGCGTGACCGTGACGTGGCGGGATTTCGCGCGCGCTACGAGGCGGCGATCGAGGCGGGGATCAACGCCCTCGAGGCTGAGGCGATGCGCCGCGCCCAGGACGGGGTGCCGCGATACGTGGTGAGCCACGGCCGGATCGTGCTGGGGCCGGACGGCAAGCCGTTGATCCAACTTGAGTATTCCGACGCGCTGATGCTGGCGATGCTGCGTGCGCACAAGCCGGGGACGTATCGCGCCGGCGGTGTGGTTGCGACGGCCGAGGCGGCAGTGGACGGCGCGGCGGCGGTGCGACTGAGGATGATCATACCCGGTGTCAGCGACGACGATTTCCCCGCGCCAAGGCCGGCCGGAGACACCGGCTGAGCGAGTCGTCGAGGGGCCGAGGCTATACCCGCGGCAGCTCTCGGCCATCTTCCACGCCGAGCGGTACGGGCTGATCGAGGCTTCGACCAAATCGGGCAAAACTACCGGCTGTATTGTGTGGCTGGCTGCCCAGGCGATGCGCGGGCGCTCCGGGTGGGCGTTCTGGTGGGTGGCGCCCTCCTACCAGCAGGCGGAAATTGCGTTCCGGCGGCTCAAGGGCAGCCTGCCGCGCGAGCTGTACCAGCCCAACGAGGCGCGGCTTACCGTCACGCTCGCCAACGGCGCGGTGATCTGGTTCAAGTCTGGCGAGCGGCCGGACGGGCTCTACGGCGAGGACGTTCACGCGGCCGTGATCGACGAGGCGAGCCGGCTGCGCGAGGAAGCGTGGCACGCGGTGCGCACGACGCTGACGGCGACCCAGGGGCCGGTCAGGATCATCGGCAACGTCAAGGGGCGGCGGAACTGGTTCTATGCCTTGGCGCGGCGGGCCGAGGCGGGCGAGCCCGGCATGCGGTATGCCAGGCTGATCGCGGCGGATGCGATCGCGGCGGGGGTGCTCGATGCGGCCGAGGTCGAGGACGCCAGGCGGGCGCTCCCGGAGGCGGTGTTCCGCGAGCTCTATCTGGCCGAGCCCTCCGACGACGGCGGCAACCCGTTCGGACTGGCGGCGATTGCCGAGTGCGTGACGGACGGAGTCAGTGGCACGCCGCCGGCGTGCTGGGGCTGGGACCTGGCGAAGTCGCAGGACTGGACAGTCGGCGTCGGGCTCGACGCGGAGGGCCGCGTGTGCCGGTTCGAGCGCTGGCAGCGGCCGTGGCAAGAGACGATCGAGGGCGTGCGGGCGGCGACCGGCGATGCGCCGGCGCTGGTGGATGCGACGGGGGTCGGTGACCCGGTGGTCGAGGCGCTGCAACGAGGGGGCGCGGGGAATTTCGAGGGATTCCGGTTCACGGCGCAGTCGAAGCAGCAACTGATGGAGGGCCTCGCGGTCGCGATCCAGCGGCAGGAGGTGCGGTTTCCGGAGGGTATGATCCGGGTCGAGCTCGAGCAGTTCGAGTACGAATATTCGAGGACCGGCGTGCGGTATGCGGCGCCGGAGGGCGCGCACGACGATTGCGTGTGCGCGCTGGCTCTCGCCTGGCGCAAGGCAGCCGAGGTGCAGCCTGGCGCGGGCGTGCTCGGATGGATGATGCGGCAGTTGGCCGGGCAGCAGAAGCCGCAAGTGCCGGACCCGCTGCCGTGGCGGACTGCCCGTCTGGGGCGCCGTGACGATCCGGTGCCGGCGAGCGGTGTGGAGACGGATATCTACGCCGAGGCGAGGCGCAAGCTCGGGCTCGATCCCGAGCATGTGTGTGTGCGCTGCGGCGGCAGGATAGGGGCGAGCAGAGTGACCGACGGCGTGCAGAGCTGGCATCCGGAGTGCCGATGAGTCGGTGACAACACCGTGCTTTCTCCCGTGGAGCCGGGACGAGGACGCCAGGCTGCGCCAGCTGGCGGCAAGCGGCTGCACCAAGCAGGACGTTGCTCAGGCGCTGGGGCGGACGGTCAACGCCGTGGGAGCGCGCGCGGCGGCGACCCGTGTGCGGTTCCAGCGCCAGCGTAACGTCGTCTATATCCGCCCCAAAAAGCAGATGCGCCGTCGCCGCTGCCTCCGCTGTCGCAACCTGTTCGACACCGAGTCGCGTTTTCAATTCGTCTGCGATCTCTGTCACGACGCCGAGGAGTGGCGCTGCGCGGACCTGGGCTGATCGGCACCGCAGGAGGAGCGAACAGAGTGAGCGACGTGGCGGAACGGGGACCGGGTTCCTGGTGGCTCCGCAAGGCGCCGAAGCTCATGCCAGGCGCGCGCTCGCGCGCGATGGGGCCTGGCGAGCGGCCGGTCATGCCGCGTGGAACGCAACCGCCCTCGATCTCGCAGCCTGGGCGGGACGGCCAGCCTCCTATGGGGCCGAGTTATTACGGGCCGCCGACGAATACCGCGGCGGGCGGACCGAGCGGGGCGCCGAACCGGAACCCGGTCGAGCCGATCGACCCCTACGGGTGGAACACCGGGCTCGAATCGCAATACCGCGAGACGCGGCCCGATACGCCGCCCGGCGTGATCCGCGACGTGGATATCGGCACCAACTTCTTCTCGCCGTTCCAGCCGATCCTGCCGTTCGCGCCGCTCACCGGCAACTACGCCAGGGAGTGGGATTACCCGGTCGGGGTCAACCTCGACTACCAGCCGAAGCGCTTCGCGCTGATGAGCCAGCTCCGGCTGATGAGCCAGAGCTGGGGCCTGCTGCGCTCGGTGATCGAGACGCGGAAGGACCAGCTGCTCACCGTGCCGTGGGAGATCCAGGCCAAGGGCGGCGGTGGCGGCGGCGGCGCGGCGGCGAAGCGCATCAAGGAGTTCCTGCACCGGCCGGACAAGAAGCGGCGCTTCACGCAATGGGCGCGGCTGCTGCTCGAAGATCTCTTCGTCATCGACGCGCCGGCGATCTATGTCTGGCGCAACGAAGGCGGCAAGGGCATCGAGGGCGTGCACGCGCTCGAGGTGGTGGACGGCGCCACGATCCTGCCGCTGGTCGATGACGCCGGGCGCATCCCGGACTGGCCGAGCCCGGCCTATCAGCAGATCATCAAGGGGCTGCCGTCGATCAACCTGACCGAGCGGGAACTTCTCTACCGGCCAATGCGGCCGCGGCCGGAGCTGCCGCTCTACGGCTACTCGCCGGTCGAGCAACTGTATCTGGAGGTGACGGAGGGCATCCGGCGCACGCTCTACCAGGTCAATTTCTGGACCGAGGGCTCGATGCCCGAGCTCGTCATCACGGTGCCGGACCCGTGGACGCCGCAGCAGATCGCGATGTTCCAGAGTTCGTTCGACGCGCTGACGGGCGGCAACGCGGCGCTCAAGAGCCGGGTCAGGTTCGTGCCGGGCGGGATGAAGCCCTTCGACATCAAGAACGCCAACGGCGAGGCGCTGAAGAGCGACTACGACGAATGGCTGGCGCGGCTGGTCTGCTACACGTTCTCGGTGAGCCCGCAGCCGTTCGTGAAGGAGATGAACCGCGCCACCGCCCAGGTGAGCGTCGAGGTGGCCGAGGAAGAGGGCACGCTCGCGCTGCAAACGTGGTTCAAGGACGAGGTGATGGACCCGCTGATCCAGGACGTGCTCGGCGCGGAGGATCTGGAGTTCGTGTGGCAGCCGAAGGCCAGCGTCGATCCGCTGCAACAGGCGCAGGTGGCGGAGATCTACCTCAAGGCGGCCGTGCGTTCGATCAACGAGGTGCGCGAGGAGATCGGAGAGGAGCGCGTGGCGGACGGCGATGCGCTGCTGATCTATACGGCGAAGGGCGCGGTCGCGCTCGAGGACGTGCTGAGGCCGCCGGAGGCCGACACCGGCGCGAAGAAAGAGCCGGAGCATGCAGAAGCCCAGGCCTGAGGCGCCGGAGCCCGGCGGCGCGGACACCACGCCGCGCATATGCCGCCACGTGCATTGCGACGGCGTCAGGCTCTGCCTGCGCTACACGATGAGCGATGGGACGTACGTGGGCGAGATCGACATGGCGGCGTGCGGCGGCCCGGCAACGTGGCAGATGCTCGCCTACGATCTCCTGCAGGTGACGAGCGCGGCGGCGCAGGGCGAAAGATGGCCGGAGCCCGGCGCGGAGCCGGTGATGCGCACGAACTGATGCCGGAGTGCCGTGCGTGCGTGGGCGCCGGTTATCTGATGGTGTGCGTCGGGAATATCCCCGGCAGTATCAGGTGCGGCGCGTGTGCAGCGGTGCGGCACGCTGACTGGCCGGTCGCTGTTTGGGATGCGGTGCAGGCCGCTTGGTGGCCGCATGAGGCGGCGAGGCCGCTGGTGCTGCGCGGGAGTTACACTCTCGGGGGCGCCGGCGTCCGGATCGCGCGGACGAGGGCGGAATTTGAGGCGGCGCTCTGGGTGCTGCTCCGGGGATAGATGATGGACCAGGTGGGATTTTATCTCCCGATCGCGAAGGTCGATCGGGAGAAGCGGATGGTGTTCGGCTACGCATCGACGCCGACGCGCGATCTCGACGGCGAGGTGATCGAGCTCGAGGCGATCAAGGCGGCGCTGCCGGGATACATGGAATGGCGCAACGTCCGCGAGATGCACCAGCCGAGCGCGGTCGGCGTGACGAAAGAGGCGAACATTGACGAGAAGGGCCTCTACATCGGCGCCAAGATCGTCGATGACGAGGCGTGGAAGAAGGTCATCGAGGATGTCTACAAGGGCTTCTCGATCGGCGGGGATGTCACGGATCGCAAGGGCTCGACCATCACCGGCCTCGATCTCATCGAGATCAGTCTCGTGGACAGGCCGGCAAATCCCGATTGCAAGATCGATATGAAGAAGGCGGCCGGCGTCCCGGCGCGCGCTATTGGAGATGAGACGATGGCGGAACCGATCCTGAGCTCGGCGATCGAGCACGGCATTTCGCTCGCGCCCGAGGAAGTGGGCCTCTTCGGGCGGCTTCTGGCGAAGCTGGCCGGCAGGCACGTCGCCAAGGGCGGCGACGAGCCGGGCGACGGCCAGAAGCCATACGGCGATGTGGAATACGCCGATCCCGGCTACCAGGAGGGCGGCAAGAAGCGCTATCCGATCGATACCGAAGCGCACATCCGCGCCGCCTGGAGCTACATCCACCAGAAGAAGAACGCCGACGAATACACGGCCGAGCAGCTGGCGGCGATCAAGCGGCGGATCGTCGCGGCCTGGAAGAAGAAGATCGACGAAAAGGGGCCGCCCGAACAGAAATCCGCGCACGGCGACGACACGGGCGACGATCCGTTCGCGAGCAATCTGCTCGATGCCGGCGGCGGCCCGGAGGCAGCGCACGACGGGCTGAGCCTGCCGGCGAAGTGCGATGCGGCGATCGTCAAAACGATGACCGACGTGAAGGCACTCTCGGAGGCGTTCGACCTGATCCGCAACGCGCAGCGCGGGCGCATGCAGGAAGGCAGCACTGAGGAGGACGGCGGCGACCGTTCCATGGGCACGGAGCTCGGGAGCATCGCCCGCGAGCTGGCGAGCGTGATCCGCCAGATTGTCGAGCACGAAGCGTCCGAGGCGGAGACGATGAGCGACTTCGCCGATGTCATTTCAGGAGTGAGAAAGATGGCAGACGTTGGTCTGACGAAGCGGGCGGCCGACGGCCGCCATCACGAGCATATCAGGAAGGCGGCGCACCACATCGTCGAGGCGCACAAGGCGTGCGGCGCGGCGATGGAATGCATGGCGCGCGCGCGCCGCAAGGACGGCGAGTTCAAGCATGCGGACGGGACCGTCATCAAGGCGGCCGATCACTTCGCCCGCGCGATGGAGCACATGGAGAAGGCGCACGAGCACCACGTGCTGGCGCACCATCACCTGCGCCAGGCGGTCGGCCACAAGGGCGAGCCGCACGAGCAGCCGGGCGATGCCGAGCCTCCGATCTACAAGCCGGAGGAAGGGCTGGAGCCGCTGACCCAGCGCGAGATGACCGAGGGCGAGGTGCCGGAGTACGACGTGGATGCGCCCTACCAGCACGGTCCGGTCGGGCACCCCGAGCGCTCGGGGATGAAGGCGGTGCAGGCCGAGCTCATGAAGAAGGCCGAGGAAGCCGCGTATCTGCGCGGCAAGGTCGAGGCCTTGGAGAAGATGCCGGCCAGTCCGAAGGCGCGGCTCTTCGCGGTGCCGCGCGGCAGCCTGCCGGTAGACCAGGCCGAGGAGACGAGCGCGACCGAGAAGCTCCTCAAGGGCGTCGATCTCGACGCGGCTACGCCCGGCGGGCGACAGGCGGCGGCCGGCCGTCTGATCGGCAACATGATCGCCAATTCCGCAACCTTCGCGAGGCCGGTCCTGACGGACCCGAGCTTCCGCGGCGGCGCGGCGCGGTAAGCGGCAGCGATTTGAGAGGATATTCCAGATGATCAACAACGAGATTGTTGCAGCGCTGCTGCAAAACGACAGCTTCATCAGGGGCCTGGGCGGGAAGCTCGGCACGATTTCCAAGGCCGACACCATCAGCCAGGCCACTGGCCTCCTCTGGTATGACCTTCGGCCGGTGGTGCAGCTCCTGTATCCGTTCAAGGAGTTGATCCCCGAGATTAGCCGCCTGCCGCGCGTTTCCGCCGATGGCGGCAACGCCTATCACTGGAAGCGCATCACCTCGATCAACACGAGCCAGATCGCGCTTGGGGTGAGCGAAGGCAATCGCGGCGGCCGGATCGCGCTCGCCGAACAGGATCAGACCGCGACCTACAAGACGCTCGGGCTGGAATCGAGCGTGACGTTCGAGGCGCGGCTGGGTGCCGAGAACCTGACGCCGGACGCGCTCGGCAACGCCGTGCAGTCCACGCTCAGGAGCGTGATGATCGGCGAGGAGCAGGCGCTCATTCTCGGCAATGCCGGGACGGCGCTCGGCACCACGCCGACGCCGACGCTCTCCGCGGGCGGCACGGGCGGCACATGGGCGGCGGGCACGGCTTACGTGATGGCGGTTGCGCTCTCCGGCTTCGGCTGGCTGAACACGACGGCGTGGAACAACGTCGCCTCGACGGGCGGCGTGCCGGGGCAGATCAGTAAGAGCAACGCCGACGGCTCGATCGACACGTTCGGCGGCGGGTCGGCAGAGCCGAGTGCCGAGGCGAGCGTGGCGACGACGGCGGGCGAGAACGTGACCGCGACGGTGGCGACGGTTCCGGGCGCGATCGCCTATGCGTGGTTCGCGGCGGCGGCGAGCGGGGCCGAGACCTATGTCGGCACCACGTTCTCGAACCAGGCGGTGATCACCGGGCCGGGAGCGGCGACCGCGCAGCCGGTGACGAGCCTCAAGGTGGGGGGCGTCTACAAGGATAACAGCGTCAACCTGCTGCTGCCCGACGGCGTGCTCTCCCAGGTTTTCGGCAACGTGTTCGGGGGCGCGCCCGGCACGGCGATGAGCACCAATCCGGTGCTCGCCAACGGGGTGAGCCTGAGCAGCGGCGGCTCGCTGGTCTATACCGCTCCGGCCGGCAACACCGGGCTCACGATCAACGGCACCAACATCAACGAGTTCGATGCGGTGCTGCGCGCGGCCTATGACCAGTACAAGCTCGGGTTCGACCGCATCCTGATGAGTGCTGCCGACATCCAGAACTTCATGGGCACGATGCTCGGGCAGAACGCGGCGGCGGCCTTCCGCATCTTCTTCGATGCGGACGCGGAGACCGGGCGGATCGTCGCCGGCCGGCGCGTGACGAGCTACCTCAACAAGTGGTTCGGCAACACGCTCGACATCGAGGTGCATCCGTTCCTGCCGCCGGGAACGGTGCTGTTCTGGTCTGACCGCACGCCCTACGAGCTTTCGGGCGTGCCGAACTTGCTCGAAGCGCATGTGCGGCAGGACTACTACCAGATCCAGTGGCCGTTCCAGACCAGGCGGTATGAATACGGCGTCTACTGCGACGAGGTGTTCTCCTGCTACTTCACGCCGGCGTTCGCGGCGATCACCAACCTGAACGGGCCGGGCGGCAATCTGAGTATCTGAGGGGTGTGATGGCAGACTCTCGCTTTCCTCCCGGCGAGCCGGGTACTACGACGTATATTGCACCAGGCGGGGCGCAGCACAATCGCGGAACGGTGAGTGCCGACGAGAAGAAGGGCGCGGCCGCCGAGGCCGGGCTCGCGAAGGTCGAGGCGCCGGCGGGCGTGGCGAGCGTGTCGGTTGCCGGGCAGAACTTCACGGCGCGCGACGGCGTTTTCCGGGTGCCGGCGCATTTCGTGGCGGCGCTCCGGGAGCATTTCGCGGGCCTGGCGAGGCACGCGGAGGGCGTGGCGGCGAAGCTCGCGAGAGAGAGTGTCGCGGCGGCGAAGGGCGACGTGCGCGAGGCGATGAAGCTGTTGCAGGGCGAGATGGACAAGCTCGGCATCTGAGCAGCCTGTGGCGAGCGGAGCGTGGCCATGCTGGTGCGGCTGCCCGCAGAGACGCCGTTCGTGAGGGTCGGCAGCCTTGTGGTCTATCCCGATCGGTGGGGCGTGATCGAAGTGCCGGACGCGGTGGGAGCGGCGCTGATCGCCAGCGGCAACGGGTTTGAGCCGGCGACAGAGCGGCCCCCGCCCGGGCCGGTGCGGCCGGCCGGATGATGAGGCGGCGATGGCAAATCCCAGGGACCTCGCGAGCCTCGCCGATTGCAAGGCGTTCATCGTTCCGGCGCTTTCCGCGACCACGGCATCCGATGCGGTGCTGGGGGCACTGATCTCCGGGGTGTCGCGCTCGATCGAGGCCTATCTCGGGCGCGAGCTCATGGCGCAAGAGTGGGCCGAGATGCGCAACGGCTCGGGGCAGGACCGGATCGCGCTCAAGTACTTCCCGGTGTTCGGGGTGACGAGCGTCACGATCGAAACGAACGCCATACCGGCGGCCGGCAATCCGCCGACGCAAAGCTGGGGCGGCTACACCTTTGATGACCGCTTTGTCTATATATCGCCTGGTTTCATTGGTTTTCCGAGGTATTTCCGGCGCGGCGTGCAGAACGTGCAGGTGGTCTATTCGGCGGGCTACATCACGCCGGGGATGATCGCGGTGGCCGGGCTGCCGGGATGGGCGGCGAATACGCTCTACGCGGCGAATGCAGAGATCGTGGCCGTGCCGGGCGGCACGGCGCAGGGATACGTCTTCGCGACCGCGGGCGGCGGCACGAGCGGGGCAGCGGCTCCGGCGTGGCCGGCGCAGCTCGGCGCGAGTGTGGCGGACGGCAGCGTGACCTGGCAGGTGACGGCCGAGGCGGTGGCGCTCTTTCCGGGCGCGCAACTCTTGCCGGACGGCATCAGGATCGCGTGCATGCAGCAGGTGGCGCTCTTGTTCAAGAACCGGACGCGGGTCGGCGATACGGGAACCGGCGAAGGACCGCAGCGGGTGAACTACATGGTGAAGCAGCCGATGCATCCGACGACCTGCGCGATGCTCGATCCTTATCGGGACTGGGCGTTCCCGGGGGATGTGTACTGAGCCGGGTGGCCGGCTCACTTGCGGGCCTTCCCCGCCCGTGCTTACCTGTTCCTTAATGAAGCCGTGCTTGCGTGGCCTGAGAGAGATGAACCTGTTGCCGACCTTTGGGGTGCCTTTTGGGGTGGGCTCGCCGCTCCGGTCGGTCTGTTCGCCCCGCCCCGGCCTTACATGGCCTCTGCAGGCCGGGTTCAGTTGCATCAGGGGTAGCGGATGAACGAAGCTCAGCAACAGGAAGTGGACCGGAACTACGACGCATTTCGCAAACTGCTTCCCACCATCCTTCCGAAATACCAGGGCAAATACGCGCTGATGAAGGACGGCAAGGTGCTTGGGTATTTTTCCAGCGCGGAGGACGCGCGGGTTTCCGCCGTTGCCTTCATCAAGGACGGGCTTTTTTCGATCCAGCAGGTGACTGACATTGGTATAGACCTCGGCTTTTTTACGCATGCCGTGCCTGTCGGTTAGCTTTGTCCCGGCCGTCGGGCCTCTGCTGCAGCTTGCCATTTTGCCGCCGCTGAGTGACGCGCCGGAAAGGGTGTCGTCTGCTTCATTATAGCAGTGGGACTTCATCGCATGGCCCGTTTGGGTGAGCCGGATGCCGCTCGGTCGTGAGGCCATCTACTCGGCCCTGTTTCAACAGATTTCCGCCCTTCTCCTTTCGCCGGCAGGACCATTTCAGTATGCGGGGCGGCGCCCTGTCTCGATCAGCACGCTTGGCGCGGAGCAGTATCCCGCCTTCGTGCTGGTCGAGAAGGGCGAGATCTATGATCGGAGCAGGCTCTTCGCGCCGGCGCGCGTGACGCTGCTGGCCGATTTGTTCATCTACTCGATCCACGGCGACGTGCCGGACGAAAGCGATGTTGCGAACCTGAACGCGCTGGCCGATGCGGTCGAGGATGCCGTGCAGGCGGCGTGCGGCCCGACCGCACAGAACACGCTCGCGGGCCTCGTGCAGGAAGCATGGATCGAGGGACGGCAGATCGTGACGCCCGGCTCCTACGCGCAACGGCAGAGCGAGCAGGTGATGGGATTGGCGGTCGTGCTGCCGCATAGCCGATGAGCGGCACTATCTACGGCAGCGGCCCGGTGTGGCTCGACCCGACCGCCTGGGCCGGGCGAACCTACACGCCGGCGCTTGGCGAGGATGTCGGCACGATCCAGGCGGCGATCGCCGCGCAGCTGGCGAGCTACTTCTCGGGCGCCGGGCTGGCGATTCCGGTCTATGTGTTCCCGGACTTCGATCTCGATACGTGGTGGGCATCGGCGGCCATCGCGTTCGTGCTCGTATCGTATCAGGGCACGCGCTTCGGCAAGCCGATGACGACCGACGCCATGGTGCAGGAGCGGCTGCTCACGTTCGAGGTGCACGTGGAGGCAAGGCAGACGGCCTGGGCGCTGAACGGCGCAGGCAGCGTCTATGCGCTCGTCGATGCGATCGAGGCGGCGCTGACCGGGTTCCGGCCGCCGGCGTGCCGGAACGCCTACTTCTCGGAAGAGCGGTTCAGCGAACAGGACCCGGAAGGCCGCGTCTGGCTCTACGACATGCGGCTCGAGGTGCCGACGCTGAAGCTCAAGACCGCGCCCGCCTATGCGCTGGCGAATCTGGTCAAGGGGCAGATGTATGCCGCGGCTCTGGCGGTGGCGAACGGCCAGCCGGTGCAGACGGGGAGCTACACGTTCGCGGGCGGCACGCTGACGCTGCCCGGGGGGCTTCCGGTGGTGGTGGGCGCGGTGAGCTCGGGCAACGGGCTCGTGCTCTACCAGGAGTTCGTGGACTGGACCTGCGACGGGGCGACGGGGCTGGTGACGGCGGTTGCGGGGGGGGGCATCGGGGCAGCCGATACGGTGATGATCGCCTGGGCGCCGGCGGATACCGTGACGGCGGTTTACCCGGGCGGTGGCGCGCCGACAGAGCCGACCAACTGAGCGGGCGTCACCTTGCGTAGTCTCGCACCGCGGCGCGTCCGTCACGGCTGCGAGCTTTCAGGAACCAGGATTCTCGCGGAGCAACGCGGACATTGCCACAGGTATTGAAAGCCGGACATCCCGGCGCACTGCAAAAGTGCCTTCTTCGCCTCGCCGTAGCACTGTGTGCAAAGCCAATGCGGTGGTTCGGAAGGCTGTGCGTCCGGCTTCAGCGCATAGGCGAAGGCGCCGAAAGCAATCCGCTTAAGCTCGTACCGTTGCTTCTCAGCTTCCCATGTATGAAAGCGAGCTACTTCTTTTTCAAGCTCGCTTATGCGGCTCAGCAGCCCCTGCTGCGCCTCGCGGGCGGAGAGGAGTTTTTCAAGAAGTTCTACGACCGCCGCCCCGCGAACGGCAGCGTCGTTGATGTCCTTCAGAGCCTTCGCGGAATCGTAAAGGGTCTTGAAGATGCTGAGGCCAGCGAGGAGTTCGCTCGGCATAAAGATCTCCTGCGGCGTCTGGGGAGTATCGGTACGAGAGATTGAAGCCTCGCCTGCGGACGGGCGACCATCAAGCGCGAGAGGATTTGATACTTCCAAGGCGGCCGCCGCAGCGCGGCTGGGAGAAAAAGCATGCCTGCAAATCGCCGCAGGCGCCGCGAGCCTTGCCCGGCAAGGCGTGGCGGTCTCGTAGGAGATAGATGATGCCAGCATCGTTTTTGCATGGAATCGAGGTTACCGAGGTCACGACCGGCCCGGTGCCGGTGACGGTGGTCAACTCGGCGGTGATCGGGCTCGTGGGCTCGGCGCCGCAGTGGGCCGCGGCCTCCGGCGCGCCGGTGCCACCCAATCCGGACACGCCGACCTTGAGCGGCTCGACGCTCGCGGACTCGCAGTTCGGCCCGCTGGTGCGCGGCTACACCATCCCGCGGGCGCTCAACGCGATCCGCGCGCAGGGCTCCGGCCAGGTGATCGTGGTCAACGTGTTCAATCCGTCCATTCACCAGACCGTGGTTGCGGCGGCGCCGTTCAGCATGCCCGCCTCCGGAACGCAGGTGGTGAACATCAAGCAGATGGGGCTGATCGGGCCGGGGCTGCCGAACTCCGGCACACTGGCGAGCACCGTGGTGGTGCAGAACTCGGCCAAGACCACGACCTACATCGAGAACACCGACTACACGGTCGATTACGTCAACGGGTTCGTCTACGCGAAGACCGGCGGCGCGATCACGGTGGGCGAGGCTCTCAGCATCGCCTACGCCTACGCCGACCCGACCAAGGTCATGGATGCCGACATCGTGGGCGCGGTGAGCGGCGGCGTCTATACCGGGATGCAGGCCTTCCTCACCACGTTCCAGAGCATGGGCTTCTTCCCGAAGCTCCTGATCGCGCCCGGCTATTCGCAGGATGAGACCACGGCCTCGGCGCTCACCACGCTGGCAACGACGATCCGGGCCATGGCGTTCATCGACAGCCCGCCGGCGACGAGCGTGGCGAGCGCGATCAGCAATCGAGGCACCGCCGGCAACTCGTTCGACACTTCGAGCTACCGGGCGATCCTCTGCTTCCCGCAGGAGATGTGGTTCGATCCGAGCATCGTGCCGACCGGCAACACGCTCAACAACCAGGGGATCGTCATCAACCAGCTCTACAACGCCAATGCCGATGCGCCCTATTCGCAGTGGGTGGCCGGCGTGACGGCGGCGCAGGATATCGCCAACGGCTACTGGTTCAGCCCGAGCAACGTGCAGGCGCAGGGCATCGTCGGGCCGGACATCCCGATGTATTCGAGCGCGTTCGATCCGTCGAGCGACACCAACAACCTGAACGCGGCCGGCATCCTGACGGTCTTCAACGGCTTCGGGACCGGGCTCCGGGTGTGGGGCAACACCTCGGCGGCCTATCCGAGCTTCACCGATCCGGCGACCTTCATTCCGATCCGGCGCACGATGGACGTGGTCGAGCAGAGCGTGCAGCTCGCCATGATGCAGTTCCTCGACCGGCCGATCACCAACGGGCTGATCAACTCGATCCTGGCGACGGTGAACGGGTTCCTCCGGACGCTGGTGCAGCGCGGCGCGCTGATCGGCGGCGTGTGCACCTACAACCCGGCGGAGAACACGGCCGTGCAGCTCGCGGCCGGGCAGCTCACCTTCGACATCAGCCTGATGCCGCCGCCGCCGGCGCAGACGATCAACTTCAACGTCTATGTCAACATCGCGCTCCTGAACACGCTGGGTCCGGTGAGCGCCGCGCAGACGCAGCCCACGGGAGCGCAGTAACATGGCATCGCTGGTGATCAATTCGCTGTGGAATTGCAACGTATATCTCGACGGCACGAGCCTCCTGGGCCGCGCCGAGGAGTTCGAGGTGCCGCAGCCGAAGCGGCTGATGCAGCTCTACAAGGGCCTCGGGATGGTGAGCCGGATCGATATCCCGGTCGGGTGGGACAAGGTCGAGGCCAGCATCACGTGGGCGAGCTTCGATTCCGGCACGATCGGATCGCTGGTCAGCTCGACCGCCATGCAGCAGTTCGCCGCGATGGGCGATCTGCAGGTGCTCTCGGCGGCCGGGGAAACGAGCGAGCTTCCGATCGTCTACAACGTGACCGGGCTCACCGTCGATCCCGGCCCGGTGCCGTTCAAGGCGCAGGAGAACATCAGCTTCAAGACGACGATCCAGGTCTATCACATCGATCTCACGGTGGCGGGGACGCGGATCTATCTCTTCGATGCGTTCTCGAACCAGTTCATCGTGAACGGGATCGACCAGCTCGCGCAATACCGGGCGAATATCGGCGGCTGAGGGGGAGCCGGACCGTCCGGAAGCGTGTCATGAGCGAGGCGAACCGGGACCTGCTGCGCACCTTCATGCGCGACTTCGTGCCGTGGCTGGCCGTGATCCTGATCGCGATGGGCTGGGTGTGGAGCGATTCGGCCGCCATGGCGACCATCACCACGACGCAGGCGGACCACGAGCGGCGGCTGACCGCGGCGGAGATGGCGTTCGGCGATCAGGCGCAGGCGCTTTCCGACATCAAGGCGCAGATTTCCGCGCTCTCGGTGCAGATCGCCGATCTTCGGCAGGCGATCATGGCGGCACCGGCGCCGGCGCCGGCGAGTGTGCCGCCCTCTGACAATGGCCTGACGGGCGCGAGGTAGCCATGGCGGTCTATCCGGCAAAGGTCATCGACCGCGTCTGGGAACAGGATACGGTCACGGGCACGGGAACGGTATCGCTCGGCGGCAGTGCGGCGGCCGGAGGATATCTGACCTTCGCCCAGGCTCTCAGCGCCGGCGATCTCGCGAGCGGGCAGAACGTTCGTTATTGCATTCGCGACACGGTGACGTTCGCCTGGGAAACCGGGCTCGGGGCATTCACTTCCGGCACGCCGAACACGCTCGCGCGCACGATCGTGTTCCAGAGCACCAATGCCAATGCCCTGGTGAGCTTCGCCGGCAATCTCTGCGATGTGTTCATCACCAACGGCGCCCAGCGCGACAACCAGGGCATGATGCCGTTCGTCGCAGGCAACTACTACGGAACCCCAGGCACCAATGCGCCGGCGGCGAACGCCTACACGGATATCATCTTCGCGACGCCCTTGCGCTGGCGCGGGCCGGCCGCTCCGGTCAGCCTCTCGATCTACTGCTCGACGGCGCCCACGAACGCGGTGGCCTACGAGCTCGGCATCTACGACGGGACGCTTGGGGTGCCGGGCGCGGTGCTCTGGGACGCCGGGAGCATCAGCGTGTCAGCGGTCGGGATGCAGACGCTCTCGCCCGCCTCGCCGCCCGTGATCGACGTGCCGAATGTGTATCTGGCGTGCGGAGTGCCGGCGGCAATCAACGGCATCCAGCTCTGGGCTGTCGGCGCCGGCTACAATAGCGCGGAGCAATTGATGCTGGAGAGCCTGGGGCTGGCCGTCGCTCCGGCAACGACCAACAACCCTGTCGGATACTACAGCACGGGAACCTACACCGGCGGCGCGCTCCCGGCGACGTTCCCTGGTCCGTCCATGGGGGGAGCCCCGGGACAGCATTCGATCCGCGTTTTCGTCGGGTTCTGAGCGCGAACGGTTCGCTGCCGGATGACGGCCTTCGCACCAACCTCCGGACTGCCGGTTGCGGGGCAGCCGGCGGCGGCCGGGCCAACGACCGCCAATGCCAGTGCACGCGGCCTCGGAGCAGCAGTGGCGCGGACTGCCATTGCGGGGGCCGTTCCGGGGGCAGCGCAGGGAGACGGCAGTGCTACGGCGCGGCTGGCGATGGGCGGCCTCTACGCGGCGGCGCTCGACGGCGTCGGCGGGGGCACCGCCGCGGTGCGGCTCGCGGGCCATGTGAACGCGCGGACGGACGCGTACGCCTCAGCAATCGGCCGGATCGGAATGATCGGCGCGGTGAGTGGAGCGATGCGCGGAATGGGCGCCGCGGCCGGGCAGCTGGCAGGCACCACGGGGGCGCTCCTTACGGCTGTCCTGCGCGGCCTGGGTGGTGGCGCCGGGCGGCTGGCGATGGCGAGCGCGGGCACGATATCGGCGCGGGCCAAGGGCGCCGGCAGGGCCACGGCACGGCTTGGAGGTGCCGTCTCATCGGCGGCGCGCTCGGCAGCCGGCGCCACTGGCCGGCTTGCCGGCACGACCGGGGCGCTGGTGACCGCAACGATGCGGGCGATCGGAACCGCGGTCGGGCGGTTCGCGATGGCCGGATCCGTCTCGAGCCCGGCGCGGGGGCAAGGCGCGGCGCGGGGACGTGCTGCGCTCTCCGGGGGCGCCTCGGCGGCTGCGAGGTCGCTGGGGGCGGCAAGCGGGCGGATGCTCGGGTCAACGGGCGCGCTCGTGCTCGGGTATTTGCGGGCGATCGCTGCGGCGTGGGGCCGGCTGACGGGCGGTGCTACGCCGCTCGGGTTCGATGCGCGCTTCTGGATGCAGCCGCCGGCAGAGGGGATGACGATGACGGGGCTCTCGGCCGCTTCCGGCGGCATGACGATGACGGGGTACTGATGGTCCAGTCGGCGACGGCGCTCCGCTCTCTCACCTCGCCGGCGGAAACCGGCGTCGTGACGGCGGATTTCGGCCGCATGCTGGCGGCCGGGGTGACGATCACGAGCGTGAACACGGTGGCGATCGGGGTCTTCCCGAACCTCTACTTCCCGGGCCAGGACGCGGCCGCGGCGAGCCGCTTGCTCGGCGCGCCGCAAATCGTGGCGAGCCCGAGCACCGGGGCGGCCAACGCGGCGATCGCGCAGAGGGTCGGCACATTCCTGCCGGCCGTGCGCTACGCGATCCAGATCATCGGCAATGCGAGCGACGGGTCCGTTCCGGAGCTCTGGCAATACTGGACGGCGGATTATCCCGGCATGCCGGGTGGCGCCGGACCGTCCGGATGATGGGGCAATGACATGGCAAAGACAGGATTTCTCGCACGCGATCTCCTGAACTGGAGCGCGGGCATGGTGGCGATGCCGGCGCTCGGCGGCCGGTTCATCGGTCTTTTCACCACCGCGCCGACGGATGCCGATACCGGCAGCGTCGAGGTAAGCGGCGGGGCGTATGCGCGCGCGCAGATAGCCGGGCAGATGGCGACGAGTGCAGCCACGAGCGCTAGCACTGTCCTGACATTCTCTGCGGTGCCGGCCTGGATCAAGGCCGGCATGACGGTGCTCGATCTGACGACGCCGGCGGATATCGGCGCGGGAGTGACTGTCGCGAGCACGACAGGCACGACGGTCACTCTGAGCGCCAGCGTTACGGTCGGCCTCGGCGACAACATCGCCTTCTCGACCTTCCCGGCGGCGACGAGCGAGGGGCCGGCAAGCGTCGTCTCCGGCTCGATCATTTCTTTCCCCCAGGCAACGGCAAGCTGGGGCACCGTAGTTGCGTGGGGACTTTTCGACGCGGCGACCGCGGGCGATCTGCTCTACTGGGACTGGATCGGCAACGATCCGTGGTTCCCGTTCGACGGCACCTCGGCATCGCCCGGCGTGCTGACCGCCTACGGCATCACGGCGGGATCGGTCCCGGCGCTGGCGAACGGCGCGAGCGTGGTGCTCACGGGACGCTTCGGCGGCACGCTGCCGACCGGGCTTTCGGCCGAAACGGTCTATACGGTCGCGGGCCTCTCGGCTGACACGTTCAATGTCGGCGTCAACACGACGGCGACCGGCGCCGGACTGGTGCGGCAGCTCACCGAGCAGCCGATCGCGATCAACGTGACGTTCTCGATTCCGAGCGGCGACCTGGCGATCTACGAGAGCTGAGAGGATTTCAACCGATGCGCACCATGCTTGCGGCCGCGCTGGCGCTTGCGGCCGCGCTGCTGATCCCGGCTGAAGGACTTGGGGCGCGGGCGCCGGTGCAGAGCCTGCCGCGAGGCGAAGCCGCGGCGGTGATGCCTCGAGCGCAGGCGACGGCGCAGTGCGGACCGCTCGGCGTGGTGCTCGGCGTGCTCAAGGAGCGCTTCGGCGAGCGGCTGCTCTGGTGGGGCGACGGACCGGACGGCGTGACCATGATGGTGACGGAACGGCCGGATACGCGGACGTGGACGCTCCTGGCGGTGCATGACGGCGAGGCGTGCATGATGGGATCGGGCGGCTCGGCGGGAGCGCAAGGGTCGTGAGGCCCCGCTTCGTCGTCCTCAACGCCATGGTGGTTGCGGTTCTGATCGCGGCGTGGCGGGCCGGATTGTTCGCTGCGGTGCCGGCGCTCGGCGGTAAGGAAGCCGCGATGCTGGCCGGGCTTTCTCTTTATGCGCTGGTCGGCTTCGGGGCGGCGTGGCGCGGGCGCTGGGAGACGGCGAGGCATGTTGCGAACGGCGTGCCGATGTGGGCGCTCGGGTGCACCGGGCTCGGCATGCTGCTCGCGGTGAACGGGCTGCACGCGCTGACGCCGGCGGCGATGGCGGTGGTGTTCCGCGACATGGCATTCGCGATCTCGCCCAACATCCTGGGCGTTCTGCTGATGGCATGGCTGCGCGAGGCGATCTGGTGGTGCGGTGGCGAGGAGGTCTGAGTCACCAGGTTTCGCCTGGGCTTTCCGAGACCTGCTGATCGCTTTGCTCGTGGTGTTCATGGCGCTTGCGGCGCTGGCGCTGGTGGCGGCCACGAAGGCAGAGAAGGCCGGCGTCACGCAGGGCAATCTCGTTTTCACGCTCTCGTGGCGCGGCACCGGACCGTCCGGGAGCGCGCGGAAGGCCGATGTCGATCTCTGGGTGAAAGCGCCGGGCGACGCGCCGGTCGGCTTCTCGCACATGAGCGATGCGCACTGCAACCTGCTCAGGGACGATCTCGGGAGCACGCTCGACCCCCAGAGCACGGCTCAGGAGATGGTGGTCTGCCGCGGGCTGCCGAGCGGGGAGTGGATCGTCGATGCGATGCTCTACCAGGCGCACGGCGCGGCGCTCCCGGTGAAGGTTACGGCCACGGCGATGCGGCTGGGCGCCGGCGGCGTCACGACGTTCCTGGAGCAGAGTGGACTGTTGCGACACCGGGGAGAGCAACTGACGATGTTCCGCTTCCGGTTCGCGCGCGGGCATTTCCTGCCGGGCAGCGTGAACCGTCTGCCGATGAAGCTCTACGGGATGTAGCCGTGATCGCGGCGCTGTTCGCGGCCGCGGCGCTCATGACCGGCGCTGCCTCACTGTTTGCGGCGAGACCGTGGCTCAAGGCAGGCGCTTATTGCGCGCTGGTTATCGCGATGGGTGCGATGTGGTGGGCGAGCCTGGGGCGGCCGCGGCCGATCCTTCCGCTGCTCGGCATTCCGGCTGGCACGATAGCGGCATTTTCACTCGATGAGCCGCGGGCGATCTACGTGTGGCTCATGCCGCCGGGAGCGCGGGTGCCGGTTGCGCTCGCGCTGCCATGGAATGAGCGGGACGCGGCGGCGCTGCACCACGCGATGCGGGCAGCCCAGAGGCTCGGGACGCGCGTGAAGATGCGTGGGCGCACAGGAGCTACACGCCCTTCAGGCATATTCGGCATCCGGCGTGGCGCGCCGCTGTTCTATCCGGCACCGAACCCGCCGCTGCCGGCGAAGCAGAGGCCATAGCGCCTCAGTGAGGATGATCGGGTCGTTCGAGGCCGTCGCCGAGGGCGGCGGTGTCAGATGCGGCGTGATGGACGAGAACGAGGACGAGTGGCTTGCCGCAACGGACGTGATGCCGATCGCGGAGGCGCGGCGCGTGGCCGCGCGGTTGCAGAGGGCGATCCATGAGGCCGAAAGATTGGCAAGGGATGAGTCATAAGCTGGCCTGGGGCGCTCTGATTGCGCTCTCGATATGGCCGTGCGTGGTGGCGGCGATCTGGCTCGGCGCAATATCCGCTCTGACGGGATGCGGGCGCGTGGACGAGGAGCCGTGAGCACGGCCGCGTTTGCTGCGGCGGTTGCGTGGATCCTGAACTGGGAAGGCGGCTACCAGGATGATCCGGGCGATCCCGGGAACTGGAGCGGCGGCGCGGTCGGGGCCGGCAAGCTGCTCGGGACGAAGTACGGGATCTCGGCGGCTTCCTATCCGACGATGGATATCGCGAACCTGACCGAGGCCGAGGCGCGGCTGATCTACGCGCGCGATTACTGGACGCCGATCCAGGGCGATGCGATGCCGCCGGCGCTGGCGATGGTCGTGTTCGACGGGGCGGTGAACTCGGGCGTCGCGCAGTCGGCGGTGTGGCTTCAGGTGGTGGTGGGCGCGGCGACGGACGGGGTGATCGGGCCGGAGACGCTGGCGGCGGTGCAGGCGTGGCCCAACGGCGCAACGGATCTGTGCGCCGAGGTGCTGGCGCAGCGGGTGGCGGCGAACGGGATGGACCCGGATTTCGGAGTGTTCGGCCTGGGGTGGGCGCGGCGCACGGCCGCGCTTGCGTTCCAGGCGGCGACAATGTTGTGAGGTAGGAACCAATGCAGACAACTCTCTCGACTGCCACGGCCTCCGGGGCGGTATCGCTCGCGGCGATCGTGGTGCTGGAGTGGATCCTCGGCTTCTGGCACGTCTCGATGCCTGCCGATGTGGCGACGGCGGCGGCAACGCTTCTGACCGCCGGCGTGCATTATCTCGTCGCGGTCAACGTGCTTCCGGCAGCAGCAGCCGCCGGACGGTCCGGTGCCGCCGGACGGTCCGGTGCCGCTCAGCCTGCCCCCCTGCCTCCGGCGGAGCCGAAGCCGCGAGCCGAAGGCGTGGCGGCGTGACTACGCCTGGAGCCGAAGCCGCGAGCCGAAGGTGTGGCGGACGGCGTAGCGGGATGCGCAACGCGCTCTTCGCGGGTGTCGCCAGCCTGGCGCTTCTGGCAGGCTGCACCTCGGAGCCGAACGGCTCCGTGGTAACGCTTGCCTCGGCGCAGGCGGAGGCGCAGGCGATTCTCGTGGCGCTCGAGGCGGGCGCGACCGTCTACACGACGGCGAGCACGACGACGCCGGGCGAGGCGGCGGCGGTCGAGAACGTGCTGGCGATCGCGAAGGAAAGCGTGGCGACGTTCGAGGCGGCGAACCCGACCGAGACGCCGGCCGAGCTTGCCGAGACGGTGAGCCAGGACATCGAGGCGGTGCTCGCGGTGATGCCGATCGACCCGGCGACGAAGACGGCGATCGACGCCGGCATGGCGGTGATCGACGCGCTGGTGGCCGGGCTCTCGGCCGCGCCAGTGCCGCCGGTCCCGACGCCTATGCTGACGCTCGCACCGCATGTGCTCCCGGCGGAGGGTCCGCTCCCAGCGCCGCCGGTGCCGATTCCGGTGCCGCATCGGCTGCCTCCGCTATGAACGGCCGTTGGCTGCCTCGGCTCGGCAAATCGCCGGCCACGCCTCCTCGGGTGCGGCCGATGCGGGAAGTGCTGCGCTGGCGGAGAAGCAGCGTGATATTGGAGCCGGTTCCGACCTCGCTGGACCGCGGCTCAGACGTAACGAACTGGCCGCTGCTGGACAACGATACTATCGGAGACTGCACAGTAGCGGCCGTAGGACACGCGGCGCAGCTTTGGACAGCTGCCGCCGGAGATCCGCGCGTAATGACTGACGCCGAAGCAATTTCCGGCTACGAGGCATTCGGCTATCGCCCTGGCGATCCCGCTACCGATCAGGGTGCGAATGCGCAGGATGTTCTGACACGCTGGACCGGTCCTGGTTTCAGGATCGGCGGCGTGCGGGATTTGCTCGCCGGATTCTGTCAAATTCCAGTGTCTGACGAATTTGGAGCACGGGAAGGAGTGGCGTGGCTCGGGGTGGTCTACGCCGGCGTGGCGCTCCCGTTGGCGGTGCAAGGGGCTGGCATATGGGATGTTGGTGGCTCGGTCGCCCTGACAGGTGATTACGCGCCCGGCAGTTGGGGCGGCCACGCAGTGCCGATCATCGGCTACGGACCATCCGGACTGCTCTGTGTGACGTGGGGCAAGACGCTCTGGATGACCTGGCCGTTCTGGCGCGCCTATGCGGACGAAGCGTACGGGTTGCTGAGCCGGGATTTCGCGAGGAACACGGTGCCGGACGAGACCTGGGCCGAGCTCGAGGTGGAGATGGCGCAATTGAGGAGTGGGGTGGCGTGACATGAGTGATGGGTTGCGGGTCGAGGTGCCGGACGCGCCTCAGCCGGCGGACGAGCGCGAGTTCGAGCTGCCGAGCGGCCGCAAGGGCGTGATGCGGCGGGCCAAAGGGAAGGACATTCGGCTTGCCATGATGGCGGTCGGGCAGCCGTTCGATTCCGGCAAGTATCTCTTCGCGATGATCGCCCGGCGGACGAAGATCGACGGCAAGCAGCTTGCGCTTGAGCAGCTCGACGAGATGGACGAGGAGGATGTCGAGCGGCTGCTGGAGGAGGTGCAGAAAGGTCGCCCTTCTCGGGAGACGGCCGGCTCATAGGGCCGGCGGAGCTCGGGGCGATGATCCAGGCCGGGTTCGCGCCGCGCGAGCTGGACGAGATGGACATGCGTGAGATCACAAGTTGGCGAGCGGTCATGGAAGCCTATGCGGAAGCTGTTGAGGGCGCGGGCAAGAGGCGGTAGGATGGCGCCGCCATGCGGTTTCTGTGGTTCATGTGGATTTGGATCTGTGGCACCATCGGCTCTTGGGCTGTCTCCATCGGTGTGTATTTGCTGATCTATGGCTCAGATCCGATCCATTTTGTGGAGCCGGCCCTGAACATCCTGAACGTGTGGCTCCTTGCCATCCCGTTTCTGACGGGCTGGCAGGCGTATCGCGGCACGACCGACGAGCTGTTTCGCTACAGATAGCTGCCGGCTCTGCCGGCTCACGGAAAATAGAAATGCTGAGGATCACCATGACGGGCGCGCCCGAACTGCGGGCCGTGCTGCGGCGCGGCGTGTCCGCGCTGCGGCGCGAGGCGCTCCCGGGCGCGATGAAGGAGATCGCGATCCGGGCGACGCTGCAGGCCCGGTGGTCGATCGGCCGCGAGAATGCCTGGTGGGCGCCCCTGGCGCGCCGCACGGTGCAGGAGAAGCGCCGTCTCGGCTACACTGGGCACATCTCGGCGACCGATCCTCTTCTGCGCACGGGCAGGATGCGCGCGCAGATACTGGCCGGAGCGGTCGGCCTGACGGCGTTCGTGTTCTCGCGCGATGACGTGGCGCTTTGGCAGGATCAGGGCACGCGCACGATACCGGCCCGGCATTTTCTGCTGCCGGCCATGGCAACGGCAGTCGAGGCAGGGATCCCGGTGATAAGGATCGCGTGGGACAGCGTGTGGGTGTGAGAGATGGTCTCCGCCTATCGTGACATCGGCGGCATTGCCGCGTCGTTCTCTGTCGTCGATGAGTTTTCCGGACCGCTCCAGCTTGCCGCCGATCAGATCGGCGAGGTGCAGAAGGCGATCGCCGGCGCGGCGAAGTCAGCCGCGGCATGGGCGAGCGCCATGGCGCGCGTCGGGGCGTCTCTGGATGTCGCTGGGCCTGGGCTGGTAGCGCTCGCCGACGGGGTCAAGAAAGCACTGCCGGCGATGCAGGCAGGCCTCTCGGACGTGGCGTATTCCGCCGCTGCGCTGGACGGGAGTGTCGGATCCGTTGCGGCTTCACTGAAGGACATGGGGGCGGCTGGGGCCGGTCTCTCGACGCCGTTCACCAGGGCGGCGGCAGCCGCAGGGCGGCTCGACACGGCGCTCGCCAGTGCGGACGACCGCATGACGGTGCTGGCGGAGAAGAGCGCGGCGGTGGCGGCCAGCAGCCGGGAAGCGGCGGGGGCGACTCGGCTGATCGGAAAAGCGGCCAGCGGAGGCGGTGCGGCAGCCGGCGGCGGCGGGGGCGGCGGAGGCGTCTTCGGGACGATCGGCAAGAAGGGAGAGCCCGCGCGGAAATTCTTCCACATGCCGGGGATGGCTGCTCTCGGCGGAATGTTCGTCGGCTACGAGGCGGTCAAGTCGGCGCTCAAGACGGACTACTCAGTCCGTGCGGCGGCACTCCTCTACGACCCGGCGGCGAGGCGCGATCCGAAGCTGCTGGCGCACGACGTGAAGTTCCTGCGCGATCTCTCGTTCCGGACGGCGCAGGGCACGATCTACACGACGCAGGAAACCGCGGCGGCGTACGGAACGATCGCCAATATCCTGCGCACCGCCCCGAAATTCCAGGGCAAGCACAAGTTTCCGGATTTCGCCGCCGTCGCGCCGATCCTGCTGCGCGCGGCGGAAGTCACGAGCATGCAGAGTCTTGGCAGTCTTTCCGAGAGCGCCAAGGCAATGGTGATGTATGCGCATCTCACCGGCGCCTACACGCCGGCGGCGACGGTCAGGCGCACCAATCAGATGCTGGCGATGGCCGAAGTCACGGGCATGAAGATGCCTGCCCTTGAGCGCGTCATGAGTTACGGCTTGCCGATCATCCGGGCGCTCGGCGGCAGCATGTCACAGGGCGCGCTTTTGACCGCGTTCCTTGCCCAGGCCGGTCTCGGCCGGCGCGCCGGATATGCGGTCGGCCAGATGGCCAGCGGATTGCTGCAAACCGGTGGTCCGCTCACCGCGGCGCTGGAGCAGCAATACAATTCGGCTCAGAAGGCGCTCGGCAAACATTTCATTCCGGTAACGAAAGCCAAGATGAATGCGCACGTCCTCGCGCTGCACAATCTCGGCCTGCTGGACTCGTCCGGGCGCCTCACGGTGCTGGGGCCTGGTGGGAGGCTTTCGATCCACAAGGAGATTGCGGCGCTCATCGCGGCGTCTGGTCGCATGAGCAAGCAGGCACTCGCGTCGGCGCTGCACGCCGCGTTTGGAATCCGTGGTGAGCGCGGCGCAGCTCTCGTCGCGATGCTGGGCCATCTCTACGCCAGCTTCGGAAAGGCGGTCTCGACCACGCCGGGGGCGGCACGGCAGCAGGCGCTGTTCGCTAAGACTCCGCTGCAGCAATTCGAGCAGGTGTGGGCTCGTTTGCAGGACATCGGAAACATCATGGCAACCACGGTGCTGCCCGATTTCCTTGCAATCACGAATATGCTGCTGCGGTTGACGAACATGATCGATACGCTCTTCCGCCGGCATCCGTATCTGGCGAATGCACTGTTCCAGGGCGCGTTGGGTGCCGCTGTCGCCGGTCCGGTCGGTGCCGTGACTGGCGTCACGTCGGCGCTTTTGACGCCGCATAAAATTCGGCGTCCACATCTCGACACGCTAGCCCCCTGGGTGCGGAATCTGCTCGGAATGGGGCCGAGCAAAACGGAGGTGCATGTCACGGCGCCGCTGAACGTCACGGTCGAGGGATCGATGCTCGGCGATTATGCGAGCCTCAGCATGTTCCTGAGCGATTGGTGGCACAAGCACTCGGCTGAGGTGGGCGCGAGCGTAGCGCACCAGATCAAGGCGACGCAGACGCACCACAAGCGCGCGACGTTCCTTGATCCGGCGTACGGCTTTCTGCCGCCGTGAGCGGGGCGGTCCGCTGCTACGGTTTCCAGGGCAGCGGAACGTAGCGATAGGAGGGCGTCCGAGCCGCTGATTGGGGCATCGGGCATGCGCTGCCGTAGCTTGGTGTCCAGGGCGGCAGGCTAGAAGGCAAGCATGGCAGACGGGAGGCGGTAATAGGGCTTGAGGCGATTGGCGCTGCACAGCCGCCGAGGGCGGCGGTGAGGAACAGAAGCATCGGCAGGGGCTTTTTCATGCGTCTCGATTATACCGATCTCGACAATCGAGCGATCACAAGCGCGTGTGAAGCGCCATGAGCGGGGCGATCGCGGTCGTCGATGCGGCGCTCGGCGCTGTCGCATCGGCGGTTGGCAACAGCACGGTCGCCGGCGCGCTCGGGTTCGGCGATTTCGCCGCGCTCGGCAGCGTCTCGTTCATGCTGCTCGGCTCGCCCGAGACGCTGGTGCGCGACCGCAAGAGCGTATTCGCGAAGCTGCCCGTGATCGGTGCGCCGCCGGTTCTGCAATGGATCTACGACGATCTCGAGCAGATC